>ERZ1673962.72-NODE-72-length-82899-cov-12.428927_pt1 | contig 82899 bp, 75 predicted proteins | sample MGYA00580188_ERZ1673962 | MGnify/ENA primary metagenome ERZ1673962 (study PRJEB41334, sample SAMN05608104) | rock metagenome | biome: terrestrial subsurface; feature: shale formation; material: shale | place: USA: Pennsylvania ...
GCGTAACCCCGTTGCAGTGGGCGCTTGCCGATTTCATGGCGGCGCATCCCGAGCATCTGGCGGAACTGCCTGCGTTCTACCAGACCAAGCGTGATCTGTTCTGCGATCTGCTGGCCAACTCGCGCTTCCGCTTCACGCGCGCCGCGGGCACCTATTTCCAATTGGCCGATTATTCCGCGATTCGCCCGGATCTCGACGACGTAGCCATGGCGGAGTGGCTGACCCGTGAACACGGTGTGGCCAGTATTCCGATTTCGGTGTTCTACCAAACGCCTCCTGCAGAGTCGCGGCTCGTCCGCTTCTGCTTCGCCAAACGAGAGGAGACGCTGCGCCAAGCAGCAGAACGACTATGCGCGATCTGAATAATTTACCCGACCTTGAACTGGCCCTGATCCAGACGACGCTCGTCTGGCAGGATGCCGCTGCCAATCGTGAGCGCTTCATCGGGTTGCTGGATGACGCCCGCGGCGCGGACTTGATCGTGTTGCCCGAGATGTTCACCACGGCCTTTTCGATGAACTCCGCCGAGCTCGCCGAGCCTGAAGAAGGCCCGACCTACGCCTGGTTGCGTGAGCAGGCGGCCCGTATGGAGGCGGTGATAACCGGCAGCGTAATCATCGAGGCCGCCGATGGCAGCCATCGCAACCGTCTGCTCTGGGCCCGGCCGAACGGCGAAATTCTGCATTATGACAAGCGCCATCTGTTTCGCATGGCGGGGGAGCATAAGCACTACACGGCGGGCGAAAAACAGGCTCTGTTCGAACTCAACGGCTGGCACGTGCGCCCGCTGATCTGCTATGACCTGCGCTTCCCGGTGTGGAGCCGCGATCCCCATGACACCGACCTTCTCCTTTATACGGCCAACTGGCCGGCAGCCCGGCGTAATGCCTGGAATCGCCTGTTGCCCGCGCGCGCGATCGAGAACCTCTGCTATGTCGCGGCGGTGAATCGGGTCGGGGAAGATGGTAAAGGCTACCCCTACAGTGGTGACAGCCAAGTACTGGACTATCTCGGTGACCCGCTGCTGGAGGCCGGTGACGCCGATGGGGTGTTTCGCGCTTCACTTCGCGCTGCCGATCTGGCCAAGTTCCGCAGCAAGTTTCCTGCCTACCACGATGGCGACGCGTTTGAACTGAGCCTATAGGCGCTCAGCCATGCTTACGATGGTATGGTTGCTAGCGCGGGCTAAACGGCTTCAGCGTTTTGCGGCGTGTCGGTGACGATTGCGCCACAGCAGGCCCCCGTAGATCAGTAGGTTGACGACGACCACCACGGCGGCCAGCAGGTACTGCACCGGTACGCTCAACCAGGCCGGATAGATCAGCGGCAGCAAATAGTGCTCGACGAAGCCGGCCTCGTAGCCTGCGTCCCCTGCCAGCCGCCTCAGCAGGTTTTCCCAATGGGTGAGTGGGCAGGGGCGCCCGCTCAGCTCTACAAATATTCCCCACGCCATCGCGGGCAGATGCAACAGCAAAAAGCCGCGCTTCCAGGCGACCAGCAAGCCCCCCAGCAATACGAAGAGGATAAAGCCGAGGTGCAGCATCAGCACGGCATCGGCCCCAATACGATAAAGCATGGCTTACTCAGCCCTGCCCGAACGCTCCAGCTGAGCGATGTGTTTGTCTTGAATGCGCGCCAGAAGGGTGACAGAGAGCCCCGCGCCGATCAGCGCCATGAGCATGTCCGACTGGGTATCCCATGGATCGCCCTGCGTTCCCAGGAAGTCCTCGGCACCTTGGCCGGCGATAAGCGCTACCCACCATTCGATCAGCTCATAAAAGGCACTGAATGCCAGCGCGACGCAAAGCGCTAAAAAGCCCAGCATCTTGCCGCCGGCGATAAAGCGACGACGCAGCAGAACTTCCCGCGCCAGCAAGGCAGGTGTTACGCCCTGTATGAAATGGCCCAGCTTGTCATAAGGGTTGCGGGCCAGATCAAACCAGTCCTGCACCCAGAACCCCGGCGGCACGCGGGCATAGGTATAGGTGCCACCAAGAATCAACACCAGCGCATGGATCGCGATCACCCAATAAAGCAGGTGGGTCAACGGAAAGCGCCGATGACTCCAGATCAGCAGTGGGGCGGCAATCAGCACTGGCGCTACCTCGAGCAGCCAGGTTGCGCGGTCGTAGGGTGCAACAGCGGAACAGATCAATGCCAGCAGTACACCCGATCCCAGCGCTGCGTAAAGCGTACGGTCTTGCATTGGCGTCGCCATGATTAACGGTAGAGCCGGCAGCATGCAATGCTTGTCGGGTTAGCCGCAACTGTAAGCGCGGCGAGCCTCGGCTTGGCAAAGGTGCGTCATTTAGCCTTCTCGGCCAGGTCCCGAGGCCGCACGCGAAAGCGAACGGCCGCAGCGCCGCAAATCGACTGCACCGATGTATGGGTTGGCGTTGCCCTGAACGCAGGCGACGCTGCGGTTGCGCCACCGTTCCCACTCGTCGATTGGAAATTGGCGATTCCATATGTCATACAGGCGGCGATCCTGCTTCGACAGCCGCAGGCCGTAGCGCTCGCTCATGTACAGGTAAGTGCGGGCAATGGCGCCGCGGGCGTAGGTCGGTGGCATGGCGGTGCGCTGCTTGAAATTCACCACGAAGGGGCAGGCGCCGTACTGGCTGGGCTTTTCGCTGAGCATGCCGAAGCCGTAATTGCTGCGGTCGCCGTTCACTTCACCAACCACCGGTACCAGATTGTGCAGATCCGCTTCCGCCTGGCTGAACACCGGGTCGGTAGACGTGCAGTGTTTGCGTCCACCGTCCTGCCAGCATTGGCGCTGATGGCCGATCACCCATGCGGGAACGATGTGTTCCCATTCCACCCTCGCGGCACGCTTGGGCTGCTTGCGCGGAATGTAGCCACAACTGGCCAGATCGATCTGTTTGCCCTTGAAGGCACAGCGGCAATAGAAATCCACGGGTCGCTCGGCGTACAACTGCCAGGCGATTTTCTTGGCCTCGCGAAAGGTGCGTGGAGCGTCGGCGTGTAGCTGAACAGGAAAAAGCAGGGCGAGCAGAAGCAGGCTGTAACAGCGCATGGGATTCTCGACGACTGACTGAGAAATGCATCCATGCGGGGCGCGCTATCTTACCTATTGATCTTATAAATCCATATATAACAATAACTTACATAGTGTCATTGAGCCTGCGTGTGGCCCAGCCGGTTTATCTGCAGCGAGGCCAGAATAATCAGCCCGCCAACCGTCAGCAGCAGAAGATTGGTCTGCGTGCCCCAGAACAGCAGATTGAGCACCAGCCCCACAGGCACCGCCATGTTGTTCATCACCGCCAGGGTGCCGGCATCCACCAGAGTGGCGCCCTTGTTCCAGCAGAACTGCCCGAGCGCGGTGGCCAGCACACCCATCCATATCAACACTGCCCATTGTTCGGTTGTGGTGGGCAGTTTTTCCGGGTTGCCGAACAGTAGCCAGGCCGGCAGTACGATCAGCAGCGCACCCATGAAGAAGTAGCCGAAGCGACGATGGAGTGGAATATCGGATGGATAACGCTGTGCCAGATGCTTGTAGCCGACCTGGCCGGCGGCAAAGGTGAAGTTGGCCAACTGCATCAACAGGAAACCACCGAGAAAGTCGCGAGAAACGCCGTCATAGCGAATCAGCCCGGCACCGAATACCGCAACGGCGGCCGCAACCAGTGCCCAGGGGTTGAAACGGCGGTTCAACGCGTCGTCAATCAACGTCACGTGCAACGGCGTCAGTACTGTGAATAAGAGGACTTCGGCGACCGTCAGTACGTTGAAGCTCAGGTACAGGCAGAGGTAGGTGACGCCGAACTGCAACGCGCCGACGAGCGTGACGCCCGCTATGAAGCCCGGTGCAACGCCGCGCCAGCGAGTCAGAGGCAGGAATACCAGGCCGGCCAGCACTACGCGGGTCAGCACAGCGAAATAGCTGTCCACCTGGCCGGCGAGGTAGGCGCCGATCAGGTTGAACGAAAACGCCCACAGCAGGGTGACGAAAATCAGGTAGCGCATGCCGACTCCTCAGAAGGTCGGCGACCTTAGCGGCTCGGCGGCAAAGAGGGAAGGGCCGGTTTGAGCCCGCTGTTTTGGATCACGGGCGCGCTTCGGCCAGGCACGCCCGTGGTGGGTGGGTTACGCGGACTTCAGCGAGGCCATGTCGATGACGAAGCGGTACTTCACGTCACTCTTGAGCATGCGCTCGTAGGCCTCGTTGATGGTCTGGATATCGATCATCTCGATATCCGAGACGATGTTGTGTTCGGCGCAAAAGTCGAGCATCTCCTGGGTTTCGGCAATGCCGCCAATCAGCGAGCCGGCCAAACGACGGCGCTTGAAAATCAAGCCGAACACGCTCGGTGAGGGATGCGGCGAAGCGGGTGCCCCCACCAGGGTCATGGTCGCGTCGCGCTTGAGCAGCGACAGGAAAGCATCAAGATTGTGGGGCGCTGCAACGGTATTGAGAATGAAGTCGAAGCTGTTCAGGTGCGCGCTCATCTCGTCCTGGTTCTTCGACACTACGACTTCGCTGGCACCCAGGCGTAGGGCGTCTTCCTTCTTGTCGGGCGAGGTGGTGAACAGCACGACATGCGCGCCCATGGCATTGGCAATCTTCACCGCCATGTGCCCAAGGCCACCGAGACCGACCACGCCGACCTTTTGACCAGGGCCAACCTTCCACTGGCGCAGCGGCGAATAGGTGGTGATGCCTGCACATAGCAAGGGCGCGACAGCGGCAAGCTTGTCTTCGGTATGCGAGATGCGCAGGACGAATTTCTCGTTCACCACGATGTTGTCGGAATAGCCGCCAAAGGTGTTCTCGCCACCGCCGAACGCGGGACCATTGTAGGTGCCGACAAAACCATTCTCGCAATACTGCTCGAGACCCTCGCCGCAAGAAGGGCAGCTCTGACAGCTGTCGACCAGGCAGCCAACGCCAGCGATGTCGCCGACCTTGAAGCGGTTGACCGACTCGCCAACGGCACTGACCCGGCCAACGATCTCGTGGCCCGGAACGGAGGGGTAGAGGGTGTTGTGCCATTCGTTGCGGGCGGTGTGAAGATCCGAATGGCAGACGCCGCAGAAGAGAATGTCGATCTGCACATCGTTCGGCCCTACGGCACGGCGCAAGAAGGTATGAGGTGCGAGTGGTGTGCTTGGATCAAATGCGGCGTAACCGATGGTTGTGCTCATGAGCGCTCCTGTGGCGTTTTATCGGGTGGCGGAAGTGCTCAAGCCTATGCCTATAGCGAACAGGACCGGTTGCACAATCCTGCCGATGACTCACGCATTTCTGCTGGAATGAGATAGACCTGGCCCAGGCGCAGGTGTTCGGTACGTGATGCGCCGGGTTTTGGCGAGCGATTGATCGTCTGTCATGCTACGACGAATCGCTGGGGCAGATGCTGCCGTCAGAGTAGCGGCAAGCGGTGGGCCATCGTGCCGCCTCCCAGGCGGCTCTAGTTGCAGCGTGGCGGGCCCTACGCAGAACCCGCCATCTCCGGTCAGGCTGCTTTCAGCTCGGCCTCACGCAGTGCCCGGTTGAGGGCGCTGAACAATGCGCGAATGCTGGCGGTGGTGATGTTTTCGTCAATGCCGATGCCATGCAGCGGGCGCTCGCCATCCAGACGCACTTCGATATAGGCCGCGGCCCGTGCATTGCTGCCGGCACCGATCGAGTGCTCGTGGTAATCCATGATCTCCAGCTTCACCGGCAAGCCGGCGACCAGCGCTTCCAGCGGCCCCTTGCCGATCCCGCGCCAGTGCATGGTTTCACCCTCGCTGGTGACTTCCACCTCCACGGCGCTGGTGCCGTTTTCTTCCTGCAAACGATGGCTCTTCAGGGCGTACGGCGCCGTGGCTTGCAGGTATTCACCCTCCAGCAGGGAGTAGATCTGCTTGGCGTTCATCTCCAGTCCCAGACGATCGGTTTCCTTCTGCACCACCTGGCTGAACTCGATCTGCATCCGGCGCGGCAAGCTGATGCCGTACTCCTGCTCCAGCAGGTAGGTGATGCCGCCTTTGCCGGACTGACTGTTGACGCGAATCACCGCCTCGTAGCTGCGACCGATGTCAGCCGGGTCGATTGGCAGGTAGGGCACTTCCCACACGCCGTTCGGATCCTGTTGGCTGAAGCCTTTGCGAATCGCGTCTTGGTGTGAGCCGGAGAAGGCTGTGTGAACCAGATCGCCGACGTAGGGATGGCGAGGATGGACCGGCAGCTGGTTGCACTCCTCGACGACCTTGCGCACGGCATCGATGTCGGAAAAATCCAGCTGCGGATCGACGCCCTGGCTGTACATGTTCAGCGCTACGGTCACCAGATCGACATTGCCGGTGCGCTCGCCGTTGCCGAACAGGCAGCCCTCGACGCGATCCGCCCCGGCCATCAGGCCCAGCTCAGTGGCGGCCACGCCCGTGCCGCGGTCGTTGTGGGTGTGCAGGCTGATCAGCACGCAGTCGCGCTTGTTGATCTGGCGGCCGAAATATTCGATCTGGTCGGCATAAATATTCGGCGTGGCGGCCTCAACGGTGGCCGGCAGGTTGAGGATCAGCTTCTTCCCAGGCGTCGGTTGGAATACGTCGATCACCGCGTTGCAGACCTCGACGGCGAAGTCGGTCTCAGTGGAGCTGAACACCTCGGGCGAATATTCGAAGCGCCAATCGGTTTCCGGCGCCGCATCGGCAAGACGCTTGACCACCTGCGCAGCGGCGACGGCGATGTTCACCACACCAGCCTTGTCTTGGTTGAACACGATGCGGCGGAAGCTCGGTGCCGTCGCGTTGTAGTAATGAACGATGGCCCGCTTGGCACCCTTGAGCGATTCGAAGGTGCGGGTGATCAGGTCCTCGCGAGCCTGGGTCAGCACTTGAATGGTGACGTCATCTGGAATGTGCCCGCCCTGAATCAGCTCGCGAACGAAATCAAAATCGGTCTGCGATGCCGAGGGAAAGCCCACTTCGATCTCCTTCAGGCCGATCTGCACCAGCGTCTTGAAGAAACGCATCTTCTTCGCCGCGTCCATCGGCTCGATCAGCGACTGGTTGCCATCGCGCAAATCGGAGCTCAGCCAGATCGGAGCCTGAGTGATGGTCTGCGATGGCCAGGTACGGTCAGGCAGATTGATCACCGGAAACGCGCGATATTTGTTTGAAGGATCTTTGAGCATGGTCATGGCGATTTCCTTGAGCAGCTCCCCGAAGCGCGGCGCGAAGCAGGGAGGGCAGAGCAGGTCGATGCGTATTTATGGTCCGAATGTAGGGCGCAGCTATCGGGTATTGCAACTGTCTCGAAAAAAATGGTGAAAAACACTAATAAAAATCCATAAAGGAAAATAAACAGTCGATTGGTCGCCGTAATCGAAGATTGATTGCTCGGCTCGATTGCGGCCCCGTGTCGCACTCACCCTGCGCCTCGGGGCGTGCGATCATCCGGCCACGACGAGCAGTAGCCGATCCACGGCAGGATTTACGTGAGACGCAAAGGACAGTTCACAGCGGGTCTCTGGCTTGGCCTTTTTGCCATGCTGATGATCCATGTGGGACCGCTCTATTCAGCGTCGCAGCTTAAGGCTGCCCATCCCGACGCTGCAGCTCCGATCGCGCACCAGCATCATCATCACGATGCAAAAGGTCATCCGTCAGCGGTGCATTCTCCATCGCGCTCGGATAGCCAGCCGGCCTGGCTCGCTTCGCTCGACCTCTGTGGTTACTGTGAGCTGTTGACGCTGAGTCCGCCGTTGGTGCTGGCCTTCGCACCTGCGTTGCCTTATTTCCCGCCTGTTTACGCACGGCTGATTCCTCAACAGCCGCTGCCGGCCATGCCACGCCTCACCGGCGGATATGCGCGGGCGCCACCCGTATTCCACTGCTGATTTCCGAGCCGCTAACGCGCGGTTCCTCCTAAATCTCAGAAGTGGAAGATCTTTATGTCCAGAATCACCCCTGTGCGGGCGGTAGCCTCGCGTCTGCCCGTCAACCTTTCCCTGCATCCTTTGCGCTTGCGTTGGCAGTTGGCTCACCTCGCGCTGTTAAGCGCCTTGGCGGGCCAAGGCATGGCCGCTGAAGCCAACCCCGAATCGACCATCCAGCTCACGCCCATGATCATTACCGGCGTGGCGCAGCAATCCCCGCTTAAAGTGGTCACCGATCCCAAGATCCCGCGCCAGCCAATGCCGGCCAGCGACGGCGCGGATTATCTGAAGACCATTCCGGGCTTCTCCGCGGTGCGCAACGGTGGAGTAAACGGCGATCCGGTGTTCCGCGGTATGTTCGGTTCTCGGTTGAAACTGCTCAGCAATGGCGGCGAAATGCTTGGTGCGTGTCCGAACCGCATGGATTCGCCGAGCTCCTATATCAGCCCGGACACCTTCGACAAGCTAACCGTCATCAAAGGGCCGCAAACCGTGCTCTGGGGGCCCGGCGCTTCGGCGGCCACGGTGCTTTTCGAGCGCGAGCCGGAGCAGTTCAGCGAACCCGACTACCGCCTCAACGCCAGTCTGCTGACCGGCTCTAACGGTCGCTTCGACCGCAACCTGGACGCCGCCGCGGGTAGCACACAGGGCTACGCGCGGCTGATGGCCAACAGCTCACAGGCTGACGACTACGCGGACGGCGATGGCGATACCGTGCCGTCGCGCTATGACAAGTGGAACACCGATGTCGCGCTCGGCTGGACGCCGGATGCGGACACCTTGGTCGAGCTGACCGCAGGGCGTGGCGACGGCTTCGCCCGCTACGCCGGACGGGGCATGGATGGCAGCCAGTTCCAGCGTGAAAGTCTCGGGCTGCGCTTCGAGAAGACCAACATCGGCGAGACCCTCTACGGGCTGGAGGCGCAGGTCTATTACAACTACGCCGACCACGTCATGGACAACTACAGCCTGCGCGACTTCGTTCCGACGATGATGATGACCCAGCCGACCCTGTCGCGGGTCGACCGCCGCACGCTCGGTGGCCGGCTGGTCGGCACCTGGCAATGGTCCGATGTCGACTTCAAGGCCGGCATTGATGCGCAGCGCAGCGAGCATCGCAAGGTCATGAACCCGACCGGTGCGGTCAATCAGATGGTGGCGGCGGCGGGTAGCGACGCGCTGCCTTGGGTGCCGGATGCCGTCCTGCACAGCTACGGCCTGTTTGGCGAGCTGACCTGGCAGCTCAGCGAACGCGAGAAAGTCATCAGCGGTCTGCGGCTGGATCTGCACGAGGCGACCGATGAGCGAGCATTCTTCAACAGCCATCACCCGACGCTGAAGAACATGATGGGCATGCCGGTCAGTCAGGATTGGACCAATCCGACGGCAGGGGACACCCGGCGTGACACGCTCTACAGCGGCTTCATGCGCTACGAAAAAGAGCTCGCCAGCATGCCGGTCACCGGGTACGCCGGCCTCGGTCATGCCGAGCGGTTCCCCGATTACTGGGAGCTGTTCGTCTCCAACCCCGGTCCGGTCGGCAGCGTGCAGCCGTTCGATTCGGTGCGGCCGGAGAAGACCACGCAGCTGGATATCGGCCTGCAGTATGCCGATGGCCCGCTGCAAGCCTGGGTTTCCGCGTACGCCGGCTTGGTCGAAGACTACATCCTGTTCAGCTATGTGCCCGGCGTGATGCCCAGCATGCTCCGCGCGGAGGTAAGCAACATTGACGCCGCCATTGCCGGTGGCGAGATGGGCGCAAGCTACCGGTTTACCCGCAACTGGAAAGGCGATGCGAGCCTTGCCTACGCATGGGGAAAGAACCGCAGCGATGACCGTGCCATGCCGCAGATCCCACCGTTGGAGGGGCGGTTTGGTCTGACCTACGAGCGTGACGACTGGAGCACCAGTGGCCTCTGGCGAGTGGTCGCGTCGCAGGGCAGGGTTGCAAAAAACCAGGGCACCGTCGTCGGCAAGGACTTCGACGAGAGTGCCGGCTTTGGCGTGCTGGCGGTGAACGGTGCCTATCGTTTGGATCAGCACTTCAAGGTGAGCGCGGGAGTGGACAATCTGTTGGACAAAGCCTACAGCGAGCACCTCAACCTGGCCGGCAGCGCGGGCTTCGCCGACTATGGGCTCGACGCAACCCGTCGTGTCAACGAGCCGGGCCGCACCTATTGGGCGCGGGTCGACATGAGCTTCTGACGCGCATTTTCAGCAGGCATGAAGCAGCCAGCGGTGGTCTTCCACTGCTGGCTGCAATCAGCCGTCCTGGATCTTGTCGTCGTCGAGCCGGTCGCTCGGTTGGGGCAACTGCGGCATCGGTCGGCTAAGCAGCTGGCTGACCGAGCCATAGCCCTCACGCATGTCCGCACCGCTCGGGTGCTGGAACACGCGCAGGCCGAACTCGGGCAGGATCGCCAGTAGGTGATCGAAAATGTCTGATTGGATGGCCTCGTACTGGGTCCAGGCGACGGTGTTGGTGAAGCAGTAAATCTCGAGCGGCAAGCCGTCAGCAGTAGGGCTGAGTTGGCGCACCATCAGGGTCATGCCTTGGTGAATGCCTCCATGGCTGCGCAGATAGCGCTCTACGTAGGCACGGAAGCTGCCAATGTTGGTGATGCGTCGAGTATTCACCGGCTCCTTGCCGCGCTCTTCAAGCTTGGCATTCCACTCGTCAATCTCTCGGCGTTTTTCGGTGAGGTATTCATCGAGCAGGTTGAATCGATGCAGGCGCTCGCATTCGTCGCTGCTGAGAAAATGCACGCTTTGCTGATCCAGAAATAGGCTGCGCTTGATCCTGCGGCCGCCGCTTTCCTGCATGCCCCGCCAGTTCTTGAACGAGTCGCTGATAAAGCGCTTGGTCGGGATGTTGCTGATGGTCTTGTCCCAGTTCTGCACTTTTACCGTATGCAGAGCAATGTCGATGACATCGCCGTCGGCGTTTAGCTGCGGCATTTCCACCCAGTCGCCAACACGGATCAGGTCGTTGGAGGTGATCTGCACGCTGGCCACCAATGACAGAATGGTGTCCTGAAATATCAACATCAGTACCGCCGCCATGGCCCCAAGGCCGGACAGCAGGATCAGCGGCGAACGGTCGATCAGGGTGGCGATGATGAGGATGGTGGCGACCGCGTACAGCACGATCTTGACCACCTGCAGATAGCCCTTGATGGGGTGCACATGCGCATCGGCGCGGCGCTGGTACATCATGTTGATGATGTCCAACAGCGCACCCAGGGCGAGGGCGATGGTCAGCACGATGAAGCCGCCGCAGACATTGCGCACGACGGTGACGGCCGCTTCCGGCAGGCCCGGTACGGCATTCACTCCAATCGACAGCACCAGTGCCGGCACGATGTTGGACAACCGGCGAATGATGCCGAAATCTTGCAGCTGAGTTTCGCGAGTGCTGCGCAGTATTTTGTACAGACCGCTCACCAGGATCCGCTTGACCACCCAGTTGGCCAGCCAGGCCGCGAACACCAGCGCCGCGCTGGCGACCAGCGTCTCCAGTTCGGCATGCTCGCCCAGCCATTCCAGCCAGACCTTCATTTCTTCCTGCATCGTACCGCTCCGTCAGTTGGCGTCAGACCACAACCACATGCCAGGGGGTGTCCTGTCAGCGGATGAACTCGCGGCTAATCGAGCGGAAGAGGTCGGTCCCTGCCTGCTCCATCCATTCGAACGCAACCATTTCGCGCGAAACGATGCTGGCACCGGCTTGTTGCATGCGTGCCAGACCAAGCGCTTTGTCGCTGGCGCGGCGCGATCCGACAGCCTCTTCGACCACGAATACCTGATTGCCGCGAGACAGCAGGTCGAGCACGGTCTGCAGTACGCAGATATGGGTTTCGATGCCGCTGATGATGAACTGCTTGCGGTCGCCACCGGGACGCCTGAACAGTTCGCCATCGCGCGCTGCGGAAAAATGCAGCTTCTCGATGATCGCCTCGTCAGCCATGCCATCGCGCAGGGTTGCGATCGTAGGCCCGAGGCCCTTGCTGTACTGCTCGGTGACCAGCACCGGCACACCGACGCGTTGGGCAACCTGGATCAGCCAGGCGCTGTGCTCGGCCAACGTGGTGTGGTCTTCGATGGCGGGAAATAGCCGTTCCTGAATGTCGATGATGACGAGCGTCGAATCCTGCGCATTGATGAGCATAAGGGGTCCTTGGGGCGGGTCAGGGTTTGAACGCACCGATGAAGATCGACGGGTCGACCCGTGCATCGTTTAGGCTGACGTTCCAGTGTAGATGTGGGCCGGTGGCTCGGCCGGTGGAGCCGACCTTGCCGAGCACGGCACCACGGGAAAGCTCGTCACCGACCTTCACATCAATCTGCGACAAATGACAGAACATGCTGATCAGGCCTTGGCCGTGGTCGACGAACACGGTTTTGCCATTGAAGAAATAATTGCCGGTGAGAATGACCTTGCCGGCAGCCGGTGTCTTGATCGGTGTACCGGTCTTTGCTGCGAAATCCAGCCCGGAATGCGGATTGCGCTCTTCACCATTGAAGAAGCGGCGCAGCCCGAACGGCGAGGACAGCGGGCCGTTGACCGGCTTGTCGAACAACAGGTTACTGGGCTGGCGTGGGCTGAACTGCCTATAGGCCCGTGTCTGTTCGTCCAGTTCGCGCTCGATACGTTTGAGGTCGGCCGGGTTGGGGTTGACCTGGCGCTGGTTCTTTAAGGTGATGCGCTGTTCGCGGTAGGTGCGAGGTTCGACACGGAAGCTATGTGCTTGGCCGTCGACATCCAGCGACTGCTGACCGGCTTTGACCGACAGCGGAACGCCGACAATGGCGATCCAGCGCTTGTCATCTTCGCGAACCACCAGCACGGGTTTGCCGTCGTACCGTGCTGTTGGCGCGCTGGCATCGTTACCCAGGTCGATTACCGCGACGCCGCCGGGTACGGGTTTGTTGAGCAGGCGGGTGAGAAAACCTTCGGCGTGGACGGGAAGTGAAAGGCAGAGCAGCAAGGCAAGGGCAAAACGCATAAGATTCCTGGGCAAAAAGTGGGTTAGTCCAGCAGTGACAAGGTGACGGGCGTTTGATGATTGTCTTCGACCCTGACGTCCAGCTCGCCTTCGCCCAGACGCGCCTTGAGTCGTTGACCGGGCTGGGTCTGGCCCGCATGCCGAATAGCCTGGCCGCGCTCGTCGAGCAGGATGCTGTAGCCACGTGACAAGGTGGCGAGCGGGCTGACGACATTCAGTGTCTGCGCCAGTCCCTGTAACTGTTGGCGATGGCCTTTCAGGGTGTCCTGCATTGCTCGGGGTAGGCGGCTGGACAGATGATCGAGGCGTTGGCGTAACAGGTTCAGGTTTCGGCCTGGGTGCTGGCCCGCAAGGCGCGTTTCGAGGCGGGCGAGGCGCTCCTGCCCGGCGCAGAGGCGACGGTCGATGCCGCGCAGCAGGCGTTGTTCAAGATCGTCGATGCGCTGGGCCTGTTGTTGCAGGCGCTCGCCTGGGTGTCGCAGCCGGCGTGTCAGGCCTTCGAGGCGCGATGCATCGCGGTGTAAGCGGTCCCGCATCCGCAGCAGCAAGCGCTGGCGCAGGCCATCGAGTCGCTGGCGCACGTCGGCGCTGCTGGGTGCCAGGAGTTCGGCTGCCGCGGAAGGCGTCGGCGCGCGTACGTCGGCGACGAAGTCGGCAATGGAAACGTCGGTTTCATGGCCTACGGCGCAAACGATCGGCGTCTCGCAGGCTGCCACGGCGCGTGCAACCACTTCTTCGTTGAAGCACCACAGGTCTTCCAATGAGCCGCCGCCGCGCGCCAGGATCAGCGCATCGAAGCCGCCACGGTCGGCCAGTTCCAGCGCACGGACGATTTGTGCCGTCGCTTCGCGGCCCTGGACCGGGGTCGGTACCAGCGTCAGGGCAACATGCGGCGCACGTCTACGGAACACCGAAATGATGTCGCGGATCACCGCACCGGTGGGCGAGCTGACGATGCCAATACGTTGCGGGTGAGCGGGCAAGGCGCGCTTGCCGGCGGCGTCGAACAAGCCTTCGGCGCTTAGCTTCTCTTTTAGCGCGTCGAAGGCCAGGCGCAGCGAGCCGTCGCCCGCTGGCTCGACGTTGTCGAGGATCAACTGGTAGTCGCCGCGGCCCTCGAACAAGGACACCCGTCCGCGTACTTTTACCGCGAGGCCGTCGCGCAATGCCTGACGCACACGCAAGGCGCTCTGTCGGAACAGCGCGCAGCGCACCTGGGCGCTCTTGTCCTTCAGCGTGAAGTAGACGTGGCCTGATGCCGGCTTGGACAAGTTGGATATTTCGCCTTCTACCCACACCTGGGCGAAGACATCTTCGAGCAGCAGCCGCGCGCGACCGTTGAGTTGGCTGACGGTCAGCACTTCACGGTCGAGATTGAGGCGTTGGAAAGGATCTTTGAGCATGCCGGGATGATAAGGGAAAACTATGGTTAGGGGCTGAGGGCGAATGGCCAAACGGACAACAGGCGACGCCGCGTCGTTGACCTACGCTGAGTAGTCATTAAGCTGCGCCGCTTTCTTCGCCTCCTTTCGAGTCACTCATGAGTCACAGTCAAGCGATCGTCGTGCCGCGTATCTCATCCTTTCCTGGCAATGAAGCCAAGGCGCGAATGATCCTGCGTTGGCTTGCCGAGCGGCGCATCGTCGAGGCGCTGCCAACCACCTGTGGGCGCGGTGTTGGCGGCATGGCCTATGCGCTTGGGTCGGGTGCGCGCAACGTTGTGCTGCACCCTGAGCGGTTGCCGTTCGCTGAGCCGATCAATGGCTTGGAGGTTGTGACCAAGCGCTGCATCTACACGCCGACCCGGGCGTTTGCCGAGGAGGCCGGATGCCCTGAATGTCGGCAAGAGATTGGTGAGGCGCTGTTCGAGAGTCTCGACGAGTGGATGCCTGCACACACCGACACCTTCACCTGTCCGGAATGCGGGTACGAGGATGACATCAATGGCTTCCTGTTCATTCCGGCCTGCGGCTTTTCCAATCTTGGCTTCATCTTCAGCGGTTGGGGCGAGGCTGTATTTGCCCAGCCCTTTCTTGACGAGTTCGCTGGACGACTGGGATTCAAGGTGGCGGTGGTGGTTGCGTAGCGGTGACCGATCAGTCATTTGTTCGACGTAGCGAAGCGGAACGCGCGCGGCGGACCTTACAACTGCATTGAGCGTAATGGTGTGCGTGGGTATAATGCCGCGCTTCCTTTTTCCCGCCTGGGAGCCCCCGCCATGCTGCGTATCAGCCAAGAAGCCTTGACTTTCGATGATGTTCTCCTGATCCCGGGATATTCCGAGGTCCTGCCGAAGGATGTCAGCCTCAAGACCCGCCTGACCCGCGAAATCGAGCTGAACATTCCCCTTGTTTCGGCGGCAATGGACACCGTCACCGAAGCCCGTCTGGCCATCGCCATGGCGCAGGAAGGCGGCATCGGCATCATTCACAAGAACATGAATGTCGAGCAGCAGGCTGCCGAAGTGCGCAAGGTCAAGCGCCACGAGACGGCCATCGTTCACGATCCGGCGACCGTGACGCCTGAAACCAAGATCAGCGAACTGCTGCGCAAGGCGCGGGAGCTTGGTTTCTCTGGCTTCCCTGTGGTCTCGGGCAAAGAGCTGGTGGGTATCGTCACCGGGCGCGACCTGCGCTTCACGCCGAACGTCGGTGATTCGGTTGCCGCGATCATGACGCCGAAGGAAAAGCTGATCACCGTTCAGGAAGGCACCGGGCTCGAGGAAATCAAAACCAAACTCTACGAGCACCGCATCGAAAAGATGCTGGTGGTCGACGGCAATTTCCACCTGCGCGGCCTGGTGACCTTCCGTGATATCGAGAAGGCCAAGACTTACCCGCTGGCCTCCAAGGATGATCAGGGCCGCCTGCGTGTCGGTGCTGCCGTTGGGACTGGCGCTGATACGGCTGAACGTGTCGAAGCGTTGGCTGCCGCCGGCGTCGATGTGATCGTCGTCGACACCGCACACGGCCACTCTCGCGGTGTGCTCGATCGCGTTCGTTGGGTCAAGGATAACTTCCCGCAGGTCCAGGTCATCGGCGGCAACATCGCCACTGCCGAAGCCGCCCTGGATCTGGTCAAGGCTGGCGCTGACGCGGTCAAAGTCGGCATCGGCCCAGGTTCGATCTGCACCACGCGCATCGTCGCTGGTGTCGGCGTGCCGCAAATTTCCGCGATTGCCAATGTCTCCGCCGCGCTCGAAGGCACCGGCGTGCCGATGATTGCCGATGGCGGCATCCGCTTCTCCGGTGATCTGTCCAAGGCCATCGTGGCCGGCGCCAACGCCGTGATGATGGGCTCGATGTTTGCCGGTACCGAGGAAGCTCCGGGCGAGATCGAATTGTTCCAGGGCCGCTCCTACAAGGCCTACCGCGGCATGGGCTCGCTGGGCGCCATGTCCCAGGCGCAGGGTTCGTCGGATCGTTACTTCCAGGATTCCTCCGCTGGTGCCGAAAAGCTGGTGCCGGAAGGCATCGAAGGGCGCGTGCCGTACAAGGGCTCGCTGGCAGCAATCATTCACCAGCTGATGGGCGGCCTGCGCGCCTCCATGGGCTATACCGGTAGCGCGACCATCGATCACATGCGCACCCACCCGCAGTTCGTGCGCATCACCGGTGCTGGCATGGCCGAGTCCCATGTGCATGATGTGCAGATCACCAAGGAAGCGCCCAACTACCGGGTTGGTTGATATTTCTGTCGCTGGAGGCTGATCGCCGAGCGGCTGGATGGGCAATGTCTCGTTCAGCCGCTTGCGTTCAGCCTTCAGCCGTTTTTTCCAGGGGAAAAAAATGGCCCATCAAGACATTCACGCTCACCGCATCCTGATTCTGGACTTCGGCTCGCAGTACACCCAGCTGATCGCCCGTCGCGTGCGCGAACTCGGCGTCTACTGCGAATTGCATCCGTTCGACATGAGCGATGAGGACATTCGCGACTTCGCGCCGCGCGGCATCATCCTGGCTGGCGGCCCGGAGTCCGTGCACGCCGAAGGTAGCCCGCGCGCGCCGCAGGCCGTGTTCGATCTCGGCGTACCGCTGTTCGGTATCTGTTACGGCATGCAGACCATGTCGGAGCAGCTGGGCGGCAAGGTGCAGGGTTCGGATGAACGCGAGTTTGGCTATGCGCGCGTCGACTTGGTCGGCAAGTCCAAGCTGTTCGACGGTATCGAAGATCACATGGACGACGACGGCGTCTTCGGCCTCGACGTCTGGATGAGCCACGGCGACAAAGTAACGACGCTGCCGGAAGGCTTCCACATCCTGGCCAGCACACCGAGCTGCCCAATCGCTGCCATGGGGGATGATGACCGTCGCTACTATGGCGTGCAGTTCCACCCGGAAGTGACCCATACCCGCCAGGGCGGGCGCATTCTGTCGCGTTTCCTGCTGGAAATCTGCGGCTGCGAAGCGCTGTGGACGCCGTCCAACATCGTCGATGATCTGGTCGAGCAGGTTCGCAATCAGGTCGGTTCGGCCAACGTGCTGCTCGGTCTGTCCGGCGGTGTCGACTCCTCGGTGGTTGCGGCGCTGTTGCACAAAGCCATCGGCGATCAGCTGACTTGCGTGTTCGTCGACAACGGCCTGCTGCGCCTGCACGAAGGCGACCAGGTAATGGCGATGTTCGCTGAGAACATGGGCGTCAAGGTGATCCGTGCCGACGCCGAAGCCCAGTTCCTCGATAACCTCGCCGGCGAAGCTGATCCGGAAAAGAAGCGCAAGATCATCGGCCGTACCTTTATCGACGTGTTCGATGCACAGGCCAGCAAGCTCGACAACATCCAGTACCTCGCTCAGGGCACCATCTACCCGGACGTCATCGAGTCCGCTGGTGCCAAGAGCGGCAAGGCCCATGTAATCAAGTCGCACCACAACGTTGGTGGCCTGCCGGAGGAGATGAACCTCAAGTTGGTCGAGCCCCTGCGCGAGCTGTTCAAGGACGAAGTCCGCAAGATTGGCCTTGAACTCGGCCTGCCTTACGACATGGTCTACCGCCATCCCTTCCCAGGCCCGGGCCTGGGCGTGCGCATCCTCGGCGAAGTGAAGAAGGAATACGCCGACCTGCTGCGTCGTGCTGACCACATCTTCATCCAGGAACTGCGCAACTTCGACTGGTACCACAAGACCAGCCAGGCATTCGTGGTGTTCCAGCCGGTTAAGTCGGTGGGTGTCGTCGGCGATGGTCGCCGCTACGCCTGGGTCGTCGCCCTGCGTGCGGTAGAAACCATCGACTTCATGACTGCACGCTGGGCACATCTGCCGTATGAGCTGCTGGAGAAGGTCTCCAACCGCATCATCAACGAAATCGACGGTATCTCACGCGTGACGTACGACGTATCGAGCAAGCCGCCAGCGACTATCGAGTGGGAATGATTCAGCAAGCGGTCTGGTAAAAACCAAGAAGCCCCGGTTTGCCGGGGCTTCTGCTTTGCAGCGTGCCAGTCAGTGCATGACGGCCGGCGTATCGATACGGCGCCAGATCGCTTCGGAGAAGCTGTAAATAGCGAACGCCACCAATCCAAGGCCAACCAGCGATAGCCAGAACGTGCCGAAGGGCAAGTTTTGCAGAGCGTTCAGAGCGTCTTCCAGGCCCGGCGGGTTGGTTGGCTCGTAGTGGCTGCCACCTGTGAAGAGCATGCCGGCAACAACGAGAAAGGCGACGCCGCGTGCGATGAGGCCTGCGCGGGAAATGGGGCGAACCCATTTCATGACGTGTTCGGATGCGTAGAAGTACTTTTCGAACTTGGCTTTCCAGCCCTTGATGATGTGGGCAATACCAACGCCCAAGGGTACCAGCGCAACCAGATAGATCAGGTAGTTCGAGTATTTCCAGCCAAGCAGGCCCGACAGGAAATCGCCGCCTGACCCGCCGCTGCCGCCTGATCCGCCGATGGAGCTACCAAGCAGGCCAAGGGTGAATAGGGCAAGCAGGGTATAGGCTACGGCACTTCCTACGAGACCTGCCCGGATCACTAAGCCCTTGGCATCGGTGCCATGGCCTTCCGGGTCGGTAATCGCCTGAGTTAGGCGCCACGCCACGTAAGCCACGAGTCCGACAACCATGATCCAGAGCAAGGTCTCCCCGAAGGGCTGCCCTAACAATTTCTGAATGGCGCCTTTGGTGCCGACGGTGTTTCCGCTGCCGATGCCGGCCATAAAGGCGAATATGCCGACGATCAGATAGACAACGCCTCGTGCGGCGTAGCCGCTTCGAGCGAGCCAGGTGATGCCTCGGCTGACTTCGCCTTTGGCCTGGGCTGCAGTGGGGTGCATGGCGTCTCCTCGATATGGATGAATGTCTCCTTAAGTAGACGCGGGATAAGGCGCTAGGGTTCGCTGTTATTAATTGAGGGGCTTGCTAGGGGCATTGCTTGCATGCTGCGACATAGCGCACGAAGCTGTAGCCTGATGCAAATGCGAGCGATTCCAATCTAGTTGTTTGTGCCACTGCTCGTGCAGTTTTGATGAGAATGAAATGACTTTTACCCGAAGGAAAGTGCTGTCCGGGTTAGCTGGGCTAGCGGCGTTGGGCGTTGCCGGTGGCGGAGCACGCTATTGGCTTGGGCGTCCCGCTGATCCCGTGACCCATGATTACGAGCTGATCGCAGCTCCAGCTGAGATCGAGTTGATAGCCGGCACCAAGACCCCAGCATGGTGCTACGGTGGGCAGGCGCCGGGCGTCGAACTGCGCGCCAGACAGGGGGAGTGGTTGCGGGTGCGCTTCACCAATCACCTGCCGGAGCCCACCACTATCCATTGGCATGGCATCCGCCTGCCGCTGAATATGGATGGGGTTCCTTATGTTTCCCAGCTGCCTGTCTTGCCTGGCGAGTCGTTCGATTATTTGTTTCAAGTGCCGGACGCGGGTAGTTTCTGGTATCACCCACACACGTCGAGCGCCGAGCAGCTGGGGCGCGGCCTGGTAGGGCCGTTGATTGTCGAGGAGCGCGAGCCGAGCGGTTTTCGCCATGAGCGAACGCTAAGCCTTAAGAACTGGCATGTCGACAAGCAGGGACACTTCACCGATTTCAGCGTACCGCGAGAAGCTGCCCGAGGAGGAACACCTGGCGTATTGTCGACCATCAATGGGGAGCACGCGCCAACCCTTGAACTGCCGGCGGGCCAAGTGGTGCGTTTGCGCATCATCAATCTCACCAACACCGTCACCTACCGGCTGAACCTGCCGGGTGGTAGTGCGCGTATCTATGCAATCGATGGCAACCCGATCGCGCCGCGGCCTCTGGGGAAAGCCTATTGGCTGGGGCCGGGAATGCGCATCGATCTGGCCTTGAAAGTGCCGCTTGCTGGCGAGCAGCTATCCTTGCGCAATGGCCCATTGAGGTTGGCGACGCTCTCATCGATCTCCACGACAGAAGACGAGGGTAACTGGCCGGCACCGCTGCCAGCCAACCCAATCGCTGAACCGGACCTGCAGCGGGCTGAAACGCTGCGCTTCAACTTCGAGTGGGCCGGCACGTTGTCCAGCGACGCGGCGCAGGGCGACGCGTTCACGTTCTGGCAGATCAATGGTCAGGCTTGGGACATCAATGACAAGACCTGTGCGGATCGGCCCATTGCCACCTTGAAGAAAAACAGTCATTACATATTCGAGCTGCGCAATCTCAGCCAATATCAGCACCCAATTCATCTACACGGCATGACCTTCAAGGTCATCTCGTCCAACCGCAAACGAATCGATCCCTGGTATACCGACACCTACTTGCTCGGCAAGAACGAGACGGCACGAATCGCGCTGGTGGCGGATAATCCAGGTGTATGGATGTTCCACTGTCATGTGATCGATCACATGGAAACCGGGCTGATGGCGGCGATTGAAGTGGTTTGATGGAAGCGACAGTCGAGTGGAATAGATGAAGAAGCCGATGATCATTGATCGATCCCGCGATGATGAGTTCATGCGCGAGGCGTTGTCGCTTGCGGCCGAAGGCGCAAGTCTAGGGGAGGTGCCGGTCGGTGCGGTGGTCGTACAGGATGGCAAGGTTATCGGCCGCGGTTTCAATTGTCCGATCTCCACTCACGACCCCAGTGCTCACGCTGAGATGGTCGCTATTCGCGCTGCAGCGGCGAGCCTGGAAAACTATCGGTTGCCGAGCAGCACGCTGTACGTGACGCTGGAGCCTTGCAGCATGTGCGCAGGCTTGATCGTCCACTCGCGTATTCAGCGGGTGGTGTATGGCGCCACGGAGCCCAAGGCTGGCGTTGCGGTCAGTCGCGGAGAGTTCTTTTCGCAGCATTTCCTCAACCACCGCGTATTAATCGAGGGCGGGGTGAGCGCGGACGCGTGCAGCCAGGTGCTGAGCGAGTTCTTCAAGGGGCGCCGCCTCAAGACACAAGGTGGCGAGGCGGTGCAAGGATCGTTGGAGGGCTAAGGCGAGGCGCAGCGCTGTCAGCGATCAGACGTTGCTGCTGTAGCGACGCACGCCCGCGTCTGGCAGCTTTTCATGGGCGGCCACGCTGCCCTGCGCAGGAAACACCACCAAATGGTCGGCAGCAATGGCAATACCGACTTCCTGGCCAGTCGGGTAGTCCGCGTGGCTGGGAAATATCCCCTCCAGCTGATTGCCGGTAGGCAGCTGCAGGCGATACAGCGTCGAGGCGCCAAGAAAAGTCTTGCCGACGATGAGCGCCTTGAGTCTGCTTTCCGGCGAATAAACGATGTCATCCGGACGCAGCAGGACGTCCACCGAGCTGCCAGCCGGCATGGTGTAGGCGCGGTTGCCGCGAATGACGCCCAGTTCGGTCTGTACCGTCTCCGGGTCAATCAGCTGGCCGCGGATGAAATACCCCTGGCCTATGAAACTCGCCACGAAGGGTGTAAGCGGCTCATGGTAGAGATTGAACGGCGTGTCCCACTGTTCCAGCCGACCATCCTTGAACACACCGACCTGATCGCTGACAGCGAAGGCTTCTTCCTGATCGTGGGTGACGAGAATGGCGCTGGTGCCACGCGCCTTGAGAATTTCGCGAACCTCGTGGCTCAGGCGTCGGCGCAGGTCGCCATCGAGGTTGGAGAAAGGCTCGTCTAGTAAAAGCAGTTCCGGCTCGGGCGCAAGGGCTCGGGCGAGCGCAACACGTTGTTGCTGGCCGCCGGAAAGCTCGTGCGGATAGCGCTTACCGAGCGGCGAGAGGTGCACCAGATCAAGCATCTCTCGCACGATGCGTTGCGATTGCGGATGCTTGCGGATGCCGAAGCCAATGTTTTCCGTCACGGTCAGATGCGGGAACAGGGCATAGTCCTGAAACACCATGCCGACCCTGCGCTTCTCGGGTGCCAGGGTGAAACCACGGCGCGAAAGCACGGCGTCGCCGAGTTGGATCTCGCCTTCGTTGACGTGCTCGAATCCGGCGATAGCCCGCAACGTAGTGGTTTTACCGCAACCGGATGGCCCCAGGAGACAGCCGATATCGCCGCGATTCAGGTGCAGATTGAGACTCTGCACGATGCTCTGACCGCCATAGCCGCAGTCGAGGTTGCGCAGATGCAGCAGCGGTTCATGGCTCATGCGTGGTGGTATGCCGGCTCGACCAGAAATTCAAGCAGGGCTTTTTGTACATGCAGACGGTTTTCGGCCTGTTGCCAAGCGACTGCTCGCTTGTCGTCGAGCAGGTCGTGGCTGATCTCCTCGCCGCGATGCGCCGGCAGGCAATGCATGAACAGGACGTCTTCGGCTGCCGCGTCGAGCAAGGCGCGGTCGACTTGATAGGGGCGGAAGGTGGCAATACGAGCGGCGACTTCGTCTTCCTGGCCCATGGAGGCCCAGACGTCTGTGCTGACTAGGTGTGCACCCGCTACCGCTTCGCGTGGGTCACGGAAAACCTGCACTCGGTCTCCAGCCTTCGCGAGCAGCTCGCCTTTGGGCTCATAGCCCTCCGGGCAAGCGATGCGCAGCTGGAAATCGAACTGAAGCGCGGCCTCCATATAGGAGTTGCACATGTTGTTGCCATCCCCGACCCAGGCGACAGTCTTGCCCGCGATACTGCCGCGCAGCTCATGAAAAGTCTGCATGTCGGCCATCAGTTGGCAGGGGTGCAGATCGTCTGAAAGACCGTTGATCACCGGCACCGAGGAGTTCGCTGCAAACTCGGTCAGCGTTGAATGAGCGAAGGTGCGGATCATGATGGCGTCGAGCATGCTCGACATGACGATGGCTGAGTCGCTGATCGGTTCGCCGCGCCCCAATTGCGTGTCGCGCGGCGAGAGAAACACGGCTTGGCCACCGAGCTGAATCATCCCCGCTTCGAAAGACAGTCTCGTGCGGGTCGAGGCTTTTTCGAAGATCATGCCCAGGACGCGGTTTTTCAGCGGCTCGAACAGAATGCCGCGCTCGCGCAGATCCTTCAGCTCGATGCCGCGACGGACCAGGCCTAAGAGCTCCTGGGGCGTGCAATCCATCAGTGAGAGAAAATGCCTTGCGCTCATATCAACTACCTTTCATTGCCGCAGTCGAGGCCGGAGATTTCGACGAAAAAGAAGGGCCTACGACAGGGGTCGCATAGATGGCGACGAAACGGGAAAGGCGCGATCTTATCCAGAAAGTCTCAGCCGGCGCAAATCGGCCTCAGCGCGCCAGATTCCTGCGCTGCAGGCGAGCCGTGCCGGATGCGAACTGATAAAAGCCGAGCCCGCGACTCGGCTTTTAGGCTGCTGTTCTGTACAATGCGCGGCAACCGAGACTAGCCGAGGTGCCCCATGGATATCATCGAAACCATCAAAGAGCAGATCGAAAAGAACCCGGTACTGCTTTATATGAAAGGCTCGCCCAACGCCCCGCAGTGTGGCTTTTCTGCCCGTGCGACCCAGGCTGTCATGGGCTGTGGCGAGAAGTTCGCCTACGTCGACATCCTGCAAAATCCTGAAATCCGCACCAATCTGCCGAAGTATGCCAACTGGCCGACCTTCCCCCAGCTGTGGGTGGATGGCGAGTTGGTCGGTGGCAGCGACATCATCCTGGAAATGTTCGAAAAGGGTGAGCTGCAACCGCTGATCAAGCAGGCCGTCGAGAAAGCTGGCGCCTGATCGCGACTCCAAAAAGAGAACCCGCCTGGCCGCGGGTTTTTTTTCGTCTGCATTTCGGCTCGCTCAGGTCAAAAAGCGGCTCGTGTTTACAGCGAGGTGCTAGGCAATAACGAAGAAACGGGAGCCGAGGCTCCCGTTTCATTACAGCTCGGACGCTTTTACTCGTCCATCTGCGACTGCAGATAGTTCTCCATGCCGACCTTGCCGATCAGGCTCAGCTGGGTTTCCAGCCAGTCGATATGCTCTTCTTCAGATTCCAAGATGTCTTCGAGCAATTCGCGGGTGCCGTAGTCACCGACGCTCTCACAGTAGGCGATCGCGACCTTGAGATCCTGGATGCCGCCCTGCTCGAGCTTGAGGTCACATTCGAGCATTTCGCGAGTGTTTTCACCGATCAGCAATTTGCCGAGGTCCTGCAGGTTAGGCAGGCCTTCGAGGAACAGGATGCGCTTGATCAGCTTGTCAGCATGCTTCATCTCGTCGATGGATTCTTTGTATTCATGCTTGCCGAGCTTGCCGAGTCCCCAGTCTTCATACATGCGCGCATGCAGGAAATACTGGTTGATTGCGACCAGTTCGTTGCCAAGGATCTTGTTCAGATGCTGAATGACCAGCTTGTCGCCTTTCATGTTGGTGTCCTGCGTCGAATCGGGTTCGTTGATAAGCGCAGTCTGGCCACGAACCTAGGTACTGTCAAACCTAAGTCCTTGAATGATAAAGGGTAAAGCGGAATAAGAATAAGTCTGTTCCGCGACTTGGCGCCAAGACGTTGATTCGCGGGCAGAAAAAAGCCGGGCATGTGCCCGGCTCCAGAATATCGACAGGGTTTCAGGCGGGCGCAAAACCTGCAGGGTAAGCGAGAGAAGTGCTGGCGCTCTGGATATCGCTCAGGGTTTCGCGAACAACCTGCTTGGCAACGCACGCGCATTTACCGCATTGCGTGGCCACGCCAGTAGCATCTCGCACTTCACGATAGCTGCAGCAACCTTCGTAGATGGCTTCACGGATCTGGCCGTCGGTAACGCCCTGGCAAAGACACACGTACATATGAACTACCCGTTGGGTCTGCGAATAAGCGGATGCTAAATATAATGAGAACGATTGTCAAAGAACGCTCGTCGGATTTTACCTTCTCCGGGCGGCGCGGGAACCCCACGCTACGGTCGCCTCTGAGGCTGTGCCAATAGGCTAAACTGCGTCTCCTTTTGCCGCCTGGAGCTGTCATGGCCCTGCAAGCCACACCTTATAAGGTAGAGATCAATCTCACCGATCTTGACCGCCACGTGTATCAGGATCTGCGCTTCACTGTTGCTCGGCATCCCTCGGAAACCGAGGAGCGGCTGGTGGCACGGCTGATCGCCTACGTGCTTTGGTATGACGAAAAGCTCGCGTTCGGTCGGGGGCTGTCGGATGTCGATGAGCCGGCGCTCTGGGAAAAGAGCCTCGATGACCGCGTGCTGCACTGGATTGAGGTCGGCCAGCCAGATGCCGAGCGGATCACCTGGTGCTCGCGGCGCGCCGAACGTTTCAGCCTGGTGGCCTACGGCAATCTGCGGGTATGGCAGACCAAGGTGCTCGACAGCGTGCGCAGCCTGAAAAAGATCAACGTGGTAGCGGTGGGGCAAGAAGCGCTGGAAGCCGTCGCGCGCGATCTGCCAAGGTCGGTCAGCTGGAGCGTGATGGTCAGCGAAGGCGCGCTGTTCATCACCGACGAGCGTGGCCAGCACGAAGTGCCGCTGGACTGGCTGATCGGCGAGCGCGGCTGAGCCTTCAGCGGCTGACAAGTCTGGCTTCTAGGCCTGAGCCAGGATTGTCAGTACTGCGCCTGCTCGGACACTTTAGGCTGGTCAGCTGTGCATGGTTTCGCGCCGCTGACGCCGTTAGTGCCACTGGGCGAGCAACAGCCGTTGCTCGCGTTGCGCGGCTTGCAGTGCCACCGGTTTCAATTGCACCTCGGTGCCTGGCAGGCACTGCGCCAGGCGCGCGACCGCAAGTGGTGTCAGCGCTCCCAGTCTCGGGTAGCCGCCAATCGTCTGCCGGTCATTGAGCAATACGATGGGCTGGCCATCTGGCGGGACCTGGATGGCGCCCAGCGGCACGCCTTCTGAAATCATTGTTCGCCGTGAACAGCGCAGCATTGGTCCTAGCAGACGAATGCCCATGCGGTCGGCACGCTGATCCACTGTCCACGAACAGTTGAACGCGTCGAACAGGCTCTGGCCGCTGAAGTCTCCGATCTGCGCCCCTAGCACGACATGCAGCGAAGCGTCGGTAAACAGTGCTGGGGTCTGTTCAGACCGCAATTCGCGCCTGCTAGTTGGGGCGCCATTCCAAGCCAGTAGGTCGCCTGTAACCAGTGGCTGGCCATTGCCGTGCAAACCGCCGAGTCCCTCTCTGCGTACCGTGGCGCAGCTGCCCAGAAGTTGCGGCGCTGTGAATCCGCCGGGGGCGGCGACATAGGCGCGAACGCCCAGTTGCGGCGTGCCGAAACGCAGGCGCTGGCCCTTGCGGATGTTGAAGCTGCGTCCTGGCGTGATGGGTTGGTCTTCCAGCGTTGCGGCAAGGTCGGCGCCGCACAAGGCCAGGCAGCCGTCCGCTTCGGCGAGCAGAACAAGATTGCCCAGGGTGATTTCCACTGTCGCGGCCTGAAGCGGATTACCCAGCAGCCAGTTGGCCGATGCTTGCGACACCCAATCGGCAGCGCCACCCTGAGTCACCCCCAGATGACGAACGCCGAATCGACCGCCGTCCTGCAGACTGGCCAGGGCGCCGCTGCGCTCGATCAACAGGCTCATGGCGCTTCCTCGTAGGGCGTGTCGTCCCCGCCAAGCCGCAGGAATTCGGCGCGATCAATGGGTTGGAAACAGACCCGGTCACCGGGTTGCCAGATGCTGTAGCCGTCCAACTCCCGGTCAAACAGGCGAGTCGGGCTGCGTCCGATGAGGTTCCAGCCGCCTGGCGATACCAGGGGGTAAATGGCCGTCTGGCGATCGGCGATCCCCAGGCTGCCGGCTGGCACTCGTTTACGCGGCGTTTGCAGGCGCGGGCTGGCGAGGCGTTCGTCGACCAAGCCCATGAAGGCGAAGCCCGGTGCAAAGCCCAGCGCAAAGACCTGATAGGTGCGCGCGCTATGCCTTTCGATCACGCCTGCCGTGCCGAGCCCGCTGCGTCGGCCCAATACCTCCAGTTCAGGTCCGACGCTCGGGTCGTACCACACCGGAATATTCAGTTCACGTGCCTGTCCGCCTGTGTCCGGCTGCAGGTCATGCAGCGCTTCAGCCACTCGCTGACGCGCCTGATCATCATCCAGTTGGCTCAGGTCGTAATGCACCAGCAAGGTCGTGTAGGAGGGCACGAGATCTAGCAGCGCCCCACCGAACGCCTCGCGTAGCCGCCGGGCCGCCGCGAGTAGCCACGGCATGTGGGTTTCGTCGATCTCGTCGAACAGGCGCAGCATCAGACAATCGATGCCGACCACTTCGATTCGTGGCTTCATCCTGCCAGGCTCAGGAGTGTCTGGCGTATCCGCTGGACTGCGGCGACGGAGCCGGCGTTGTCCCCATGTACGCAGAGGCTGTCGGCGCGCAGCACCAGCGCGCTGCCGTCGCTGGCGGTAAGTGCTTCGCCTTTAGCCAGGCGCAAGGCCTGGACCGCGACCGTGTCGGCGTCGTGATGAACCGCGCCGGGCTGACTGCGAGAAACCAGCATGCCGTCCGGGTCGTAGGCGCGGTCGGCGAACACTTCGAACCACAGGGTCACACCAAGCTCGTCGGCTAGCATCTGGGCAGTGCTGTTGTCACGGGTGGACATCAGCATCAAGGGCAGCGCGGGCGAGTAGGCGATCACGGCTTTCATCACCGCGCGGAGCAGTTTGGGCTTGCGCATCATGTCGTTGTAGAGCGCGCCGTGCGGTTTGACGTAGCGAACCTGAGTGCCTTCGGCGCGGCAGATGCCGTCCAGTGCGCCGATTTGATAGAGCAGCATGTTCTCCACTTCATCCGGGCTGCAGGCCATAGAGCGCCGACCGAAGCCGACCAGATCGGGGTAGGCGGGGTGCGCGCCGATCTTCACCTCATGTTGCGTTGCCAAGGCGACGGTGCGGCGCATGATCTGCGGGTCCGACGCGTGAAAGCCGCAGGCGATGTTGGCGCAATCGATGAAGGGCATGACCTCGGCGTCCAAGCCCATCGTCCAGGCCCCGAAACTTTCGCCGATATCGCAATTAAGTAGCAGGCGCTTCATGGCGGTCTCCGGGGTAATGGCGGGTTTCGTATGGCCTAGTGCGGTCGCCACGATGATAAAGCATTGATCTGCGATTGCTGATCATTGGGCACACGTCGGCGGGCGGCCCGGCAACATTTCATTCCTGTATGCTTGCGGCCGGTCCAAGCGGCGCAGGTCGCGTCAGCGCTTCCCGCTGCGACTGTCTGGCCCTTTGCGTCAATAGCCGACCCTGCCAGTCGCGTCTGCCACGTCCTGCGTTTGGCTGCCCGGCCCCGCTCGCTACATCAATGTCACTCACTTCAGTTGCACTGGATAATCAACAGATGCGCATCGAACCCCGTCCTCTTCCCGAACAGCTCCCCGACCTGGGCGACCTGCCGCCGCTGCTGACGCGTCTCTACGCAGCCCGTGGTGTGCAGTCGATCAGCGAGCTGGACAAGGGCCTGGCGCGGTTGATCCCCTATGGCCAGCTCAAGGGCATCGATGCCGCCGTGGTATTGCTGGTCGATGCGCTGGAGGCCCGCCAGCGCATCCTCTTCGTTGGCGACTTCGATGCCGACGGCGCCACCGCCAGTACGGTGGGTGTGCTGGGGCTGCGCCAGCTGGGCGCAGCGCATGTAGATTATCTGGTGCCCAATCGCTTCGAGTACGGCTACGGCCTGACGCCGGAAATCGTTGCTGTCGCCCTCGAGCGCCAGCCTGATCTGCTGGTGACCGTGGACAACGGCATCTCCAGCGTGGATGGCGTCGCGGCGGCCAAAGCGGCGGGGCTCAAGGTGCTGGTGACCGACCATCACCTGCCGGGCGCAGAACTGCCGGCGGCCGATGCCATCGTCAACCCCAATCAGCCGGAATGCGCCTTCCCGAGCAAGTGCATCGCCGGGGTCGGGGTAATTTTTTATGTGCTGCTGGCCTTGCGCGCCGCGCTACGTGATAGAGGCTGGTTTACCCGCAATGGCTGGGCCGAGCCGAACCTGGCCGAGCTGCTGGACTTGGTTGCGCTCGGCAGCGTTGCCGATGTGGTGCCGCTGGACGCGAACAATCGAATCCTCGTTCATCAAGGTTTGGCTCGGATCCGTGCTGGTCGTGCACGGCCCGGGTTAAGGGCAATTCTGGAGGTCGCCGGGCGCGATCATAGCCGCATCACCTCGACTGATCTTGGCTTCATCCTTGGCCCGCGATTGAACGCAGCGGGGCGGCTGGACGACATGGCGCTGGGTATCGAATGCCTGCTTTGTGAAGACGAAACACTGGCGCGCGACATGGCCGTTCAGCTCGATCAGCTCAACCAGGACCGCAAGGGTATCGAGCAGGGCATGCAGCGCGAGGCGCTGGCGCAGTTGAAGGATTTGCCACTCGAAGACATGCCATTTGGCCTCTGCCTGTTCGAACCGGACTGGCACCAGGGCGTAATCGGCATCCTCGCTTCACGGCTCAAGGAACGCTATCACCGTCCGACCATCGCCTTTGCCGACGCTGGCGAGGGCGTGCTGAAAGGCTCCGCGCGTTCGGTGCCGGGCTTTCATATCCGTGATGCACTGGATGCTGTCGCGGCGCGCCATCCCGGCCTGATCAGCAAGTTCGGCGGCCACGCGATGGCGGCTGGTCTGTCGTTGCCGGAAGCGAATTTCGGTGCGTTCGCGGCGGCCTTCGACGCTGAGGTGCGGCGTCAGCTGTGCGAAGACGACCTCACCGGGCGACTGTTAACCGATGGGCAGCTGAGCATTCAGGAGTTCCATCTGGAGTTGGCCAAGGCGTTGCGCAATGCCGGGCCCTGGGGGCAGCACTTTCCCGAGCCGGTGTTTCACGGGGTGTTCCAGCTGGTGCAGCAGCGACTGGTCGGCGAGAAGCACCTGAAGATGGTGCTCAAGAGCGAATGCGGCTCGCTGACCCTCGATGGCATCGCCTTCAACATCGATCGCGAGCTTTGGCCCAACCCCACAGTGCGCTGGGCCGATCTGGCCTACAAGTTGGATGTGAACGAGTTTCGCGGTCGGGAAAGCGTGCAGCTACTTGTGGCGCATATAGCGGCGCGCTGACCGATCGAATCTGCCCGCTGGGCATGTAGAGGCTCAGGAGCCTTAGGTGAGTTTCTGCTGCGTGGAGGCCTTGATCGCGAGCAAGCTCGCTCCTACAACGCGCTGATCAATGCCAATTCCGGGCTCGCGCAGCAGGTGCGCGACGTGGATGAGCAGATCAACGACATGGAGCGCGACATCGACGAAGAGTGCATTCGTATCCTCGCGCGCCGGATAGCGGCTCGCTCCACATCGATGCTGCCAGCTTGTCGGTGGCTCGGTGTTGGGATGTCTCCGGCAGAAAGGCTGCTCTCGCTCCAAGGGTAACGGGCAGCTGACGAAGATCGGTTATCTGAATCGCCCCATATATGCCACGACGTGCATGATTGGCGCCGGCCTGGCTCCGGCCTAGAGTGATTGGATTACAAGAACAATCCTCCGGAGCCTGCGATGAGCGAAACGACCCAGCACCACCGTGCCTGCCACCTGTGCGAGGCTATCTGTGGCCTGACCATCGAAACCCGCGATGAGCAGATCGTCTCCATCAAAGGCGACGCTCAGGACAGCTTCAGTCGCGGTCACATCTGCCCCAAGGCCGTCGCGTTGCAGGACATCCAGAACGATCCGGACCGCCTGCGCCATCCGATGCGTCGTGTCGGCAACGAGTGGCAGGCGATCGAGTGGGACGAGGCGTTTGCGCTGGTCGCCGAGCGCCTGGCTGAGATCCGCGAGCGGCATGGCAATAACGCCGTGGCGGTCTACCAGGGCAACCCCAGCGTGCACAACTACGGGCTGATGACCCACAGCAACTATTTTCTCGGTCAGCTGAAAACCCGCAATCGCTTCTCCGCCACCTCGGTCGATCAGCTGCCCCACCACCTGACCAGTCTGATGATGTACGGCCACGGCCTGCTAATCCCGATTCCCGACATCGACCATACGGATTTCATGCTCATTCTCGGTGGCAATCCGCTGGCCTCCAACGGCAGCATCATGACCGTCCCAGACGTGGAAAAGCGCCTCAAGGCCGTGCAGGCGCGCGGCGGCAAGCTGGTGGTAGTCGATCCGCGCCGTAGTGAAACCGCCGCTATTGCCGATCAGCATGTGTTCGTCCGCCCGGGTGAAGATGCGGCGTTGCTGTTCGGCTTGCTCAATACGTTGTTCGATGAAGGCCTGACACGTGCCAGCCATCTTCCGGTAGAGGGGCTGGATGAACTCCAAGCCGCGGTTACGCCGTTCACTGCGGAAGCGATGGGGCCGCGCTGCGGCGTGCCGGCAGAGCAGATTCGACAACTGGCGCGGGACTTCGCTGCCGCAGACAAGGCGGTCTGCTACGGGCGGATGGGCGTCTCGACTCAGGCGTTCGGGACGCTGTGTCAGTGGCTCGTGCAGTCGATCAACCTGGTGACAGGCAACCTGGATCGTGTGGGCGGCGCGCTTTGCACGGAGCCGGCGGTGGACCTGGTCGCGAACACCTCAGGTGGGCACTTCAACCGCTGGCAGAGCCGCGTATCGGGCCTGCCGGAATACGGTGGCGAGTTGCCGGTATCAGCATTGGCCGAAGAAATGCTCACCGAAGGGGAAGGACAGATTCGGGCGCTGGTCACCGTTGCCGGCAACCCGGTGCTTTCCACGCCGAACGGGCGAAAAATGGAACAGGCGCTGGACGGATTGGAGTTCATGCTCAGCGTCGATTTTTACATCAACGAAACCACCCGCTACGCCGACCTGATCCTGCCGCCGACAGCGCCGCTGGAGCATGATCACTACGACACTACCTTCAACGTCTTCGCCGTGCGCAACGTTACCCGCTTCAACGAGCCGGTCCTCCGCAAGCCGGCGGGTGCGCTGCATGACTGGGAAATCTTCGTCGGTCTGGCCCGGGCCTTCGCAGCGCGGGTCGGCGCTGAGCTCAAGCCCACCATGGCGCCAGATCAGATGATTGACCGTGGCTTGCGCGCCGGCCCGTATGGCGAACAAAGCGAGCTCAACTTGAGCCTCTCCAAGCTGCGCGACTATCCGCACGGGCTCGATCTCGGTGCGCTGAAGCCGAATCTGGCCAGCCGCTTGAAAACCGAGGGGCAGCGGGTCCAGGTGGCGCCATCGCTGTTCCTCGGTGATCTCCAGCGTTTCGCTGCGGCGACCAGTGTGCCTGCCGGTCAGTTGTTGCTGATTGGGCGCCGTCATGTGCGCAGCAATAACTCCTGGATGCACAACTATCACCGTCTGGTGAAGGGTAAGCCGCGTCATCAACTGCTGATGAATCGGGCAGATTTGAGTCGGCTGGGACTGCATGACGGTCAGCGCGTGCGGGTGCGCTCGCGGGTTGGCATGATCGAAGTTGAAGTCGCCACCAGCGACGAGATGATGCCCGGTGTGGTCAGCCTGCCGCATGGCTGGGGCCATGGTCGTCCCGGCGTCCAGCTGGAGATCGCCAATCGTCAGCCGGGCGCCAGTGCCAACGACCTTACCGATGAGCGCCAGCTCGATGCCTTGTCTGGAAACGCAGCGCTCAATGGTGTGCCGGTCGAGGTTGAGGCGGCGTAACTGAAAGCATTGGTTGATCGGGGCGGGCAAGCCGATCTTCTGATGCTCTAACTCTTTCTAGACAAGCTGGAGCCCGAAGCCCGCGGCATTAGCCAACGTTGCGCGCGACGCCGCCCCGGATGCATCTTCACGTTGTGCGGGCGTTGCGCCGCACCGGTGACGGGATTTCGCTCGCGCACAGCTTGCAACACCCCGTCACCGATTCTTCGGCAAACACAGTCCAAGCCGAGCAAAGTCACCGAAACAGTCTGTACTGAAGGATGTCCAAAACGCATCCCATGCAGTCGAGGTTTCCATGACACAGCTCTTCCAGCCGCTCACCCTGCGCCAGCTGACCCTGCCCAATCGTATTGCCGTATCGCCCATGTGCCAGTACTCGGCTAAGGCTGGCATGGCCAACGATTGGCATCTGGTGCATCTGGGCAGTCGTGCGGTGGGTGGCGCGGGGCTGGTGATTATCGAGGCAACTGCAGTTACAGCCAACGGGCGGATTTCGCCAGAGGATCTGGGCATATGGTCGGATGAGCACGTGGAGCCGCTGCGGCGTATTACGCGCTTCATCGAGGCTCAGGGTTCGGTCGCGGGCATTCAGCTGGCGCATGCTGGCCGCAAGGCCAGCACCTGGCAGCCGTGGCTAGGACGCCACGGTAGCGTTCCCATCGCCGCTGGAGGCTGGACACCGGTGGGGCCGTCGACCATTGCCTTCGACCCGGAGCATGCGGTGCCCACTGCGCTCGATGACGCAGGGATCGCAGACGTCATCCAGGCATTCGTTCGTGCCGCCGAGCGTTCCCTGGCGGCGGGCTTCAAGATCGCAGAGATACACGCCGCCCACGGCTACTTGCTGCATCAGTTTCTCTCACCGCTTTCCAACCAGCGTCAGGATGGCTATGGCGGTTCGTTTGAAAACCGCATTCGGCTGCTACTGGAGGTTACCCAGGCGGTGCGCACCGTATGGCCGGAGGAGCTGCCGCTATTCGTTCGCCTGTCGGCAACCGACTGGGTTCAGGACGGATGGAATTCGGAAGAAACCGTCGAACTGGCGCGTCGGCTGAAGACGCTGGGCGTCGACTTGATCGACGTATCGTCCGGCGGTACAGCGGTCAACGCCGAGATTCCCGTTGGGCCGGGTTATCAAACCCAGTTTGCCGAGCAGGTCCGCCGCGAAGCGGGTATCGCCACTGGCACGGTCGGCATGATCACCGAGGCGGTCCAGGCCGAACACATTCTGCGCACAGGTCAGGCGGACCTGATCCTGCTCGCCCGCGAGCTGCTGCGCGACCCTTACTGGCCGCTGCATGCGGCCGAAGATCTGGGTGATAACTCGGTGCCCTGGCCTGCCCAATATGTACGTGCAGCCCATCGTAATACGCCGATCCGGCAGGTCCCCGATTCGCTCGACTAACCCCTCCATTCGTAAGCAGGAAATATTATGAAAGCCTCCGGTTTGCTCGATCAGCTGCTCAAGTCTGGGCAGGACCTTCTACAAAAACAGCAGAACTCCGTTACGCCTCCAGGCGCTCCGAAGGGCAGCAGCAGCGGCTCGCTCGGTGACATGCTTTCCGGCGCAGGCGGACCACTCGGCAGCTTGCTCGGAGGTGCGGGCGGCGGTGGGAAAGGTGCGCTGGCAACCGGCGCGCTTGGCATGTTGCTCGGTAGCCGACGAGGGCGTCGCATGGGTGGCAAGGCCGTCACCTATGGCGGGCTGGCCGCGCTCGGCATGCTGGCCTACAAAGCCTACGGCAACTGGCAGGCACAACAGGCGCAGCAGGGTGGGGCTGGGGTGAATCAGCCGAACCCCGTTCAGACCGAGCCAAAGACCGTGGACCGGCTGCCACCCGAGCAAGTGGAAGAGCACAGCCGGGGCATCCTCAAGGCGCTGGTCGCCGCGGCCAAAGCCGATGGACACGTCGACGAGCAGGAACGCAAGATGATTGAGGCTGAACTGGCCCAGCTCACTGATGACCCAGCTTTGCAGCATTGGCTTGAAGCCGAGCTGAACAAACCACTCGATCCGGTAGACGTCGCCGCGGCTGCTACCACGCCCGAAATGGCGTCGGAGATGTATATCGCCAGCGTGCTGATGGTGGACGAGGAACAGTTCATGGAGCGTGCCTACCTGGACGAACTGGCCCGCCAGTTGAAACTCGATGCGGGGCTGAAGGCCGAGCTGGAAAGCCAAGTGCGCGGCGTCTCCGCCTGACCGCATGCGGGGCGGTCACTGGGCCGCCTCCGCTCGTTCCTAAACTAAGTCCGCTTGACTTTTGCCGCTCCGGCGGTCCCGTGTGGGCTGTCAGCGGCGGCCTGCTGCGCTATAATCGCCGGCTTTTCGCACCGTCCGATTGAGAGCTGCCGACCTATGGAAATCAACCCGATCCTCAACAGCATCAAGGACCTGTCCGAGCGCACTACGATCAGAAGCATGATCGTCTCGTCGAAGTAAACCGCGAACTCGAAGACCCGAACGTCTGGAACAAACCTGAGTACGCCCAGAACCTGGGCCGCGAGCGCGCCACCCTGGCGCAGATCGTCGAGACCATCGACGACCTCGAGGGTGGCCTGGCCGATTCCCGCGACCTGCTCGACATGGCTGTCGAAGAAGACGACCAGAGCGCCGTGGACGATGTCGCCGCCGAACTCGACCGCCTGCGCGGCATCCTCGAAGGGCTGGAATTCCGTCGCATGTTCAGCGGCGAAATGGACCCCAACAACGCCTACCTCGACATCCAAGCCGGTTCCGGCGGCACCGAAGCCCAGGACTGGGCCAACATCCTGCTGCGCATGTACCTGCGCTGGGCCGACAAGCGCGGTTTCAGCGCCGAGATTGTCGAGCTGTCCGAGGGCGAAGTCGCCGGTATCAAGGGCGCCACTGTGCACATCAAAGGCGAGTACGCCTTTGGTTGGTTGCGCACCGAGATCGGCGTGCACCGCCTGGTGCGCAAGAGCCCGTTCGACTCTGGCGCCCGCCGCCACACCTCATTCTCAGCAGTGTTCGTCTCGCCCGAGATCGACGACAGGGTCGAGATCGACATCAATCCGGCCGACCTGCGCATCGACACCTACCGCTCTTCCGGTGCCGGTGGTCAGCACGTCAACACCACCGACTCGGCGGTACGTATTACCCACGTACCAACCAACACGGTGGTGGCCTGCCAGAACGAGCGCTCCCAGCACGCCAACAAGGACACCGCCATGAAAATGCTGCGGGCCCGGTTGTACGAGCAGGAAATGCAGAAGCGCAACGCGGCCTCCCAGGCGCTGGAAGACACCAAATCCGATATCGGCTGGGGTCATCAGATTCGCTCCTATGTGCTCGACGACTCGCGCATCAAGGATTTGCGTACCGGCGTGGAACGTAGCGACTGCCAGAAGGTGCTGGACGGCGACATCGACCAGTACCTCGAAGCCAGTCTGAAGCAAGGGCTTTAACGCTACTGAGCTTGGCCAGCGTGGGTGGGCCGAAGCGGAACGCCGCCCGGCCCACCCAACTCGAGTTCCAGTGTCCAGATGTAGGGTGGGCTTCAGCCCACCAAAGTAGGGGCAGGCCATGGTGGGCTGAAGTGAAACGCCTTCCAACACACCCTCCCCGGGATTCATTCATTCGATCTAGGCATTTTTAAACCATGAGCGAACAACCGCTGAACCAGCACGCCATCCACGAGGAAGAAAACAGCCTGATCCTTCAGCGCAAGGAAAAACTGGCTGCCGAACGCGCCAAGGGCAACGTTTTCCCCAACGACTTCCGTCGCGACAGCTATTGCAACGACCTGCAGCAGAAGTACGTCGACAAGACCAAGGAAGAGCTGGCTGAAGCGGCGATCCCGGTAAAGGTTGCCGGACGCATCATGCTCAATCGCGGCGCCTTCATGGTCCTGCAAGACATGACCGGGCGCATCCAGGTCTACGTCAATCGCAAGACGCTTCCGGCCGATACCCTGGAAGCGATCAAGCACTGGGACCTGGGCGACATCATCGCTGCTGAAGGCACCCTGGCGCGTTCAGGCAAGGGCGATCTTTATGTCGAGATGACCGACGTACGCCTGCTGACCAAATCGCTACGCCCGCTGCCGGACAAGCACCACGGCCTGACCGACACCGAGCAGCGCTATCGCCAGCGTTATGTCGACCTGATCGTCAACGAGGAGACTCGCCACACCTTTCGCGTGCGTTCGCAGGTGATCGGCCATATCCGCAAGTTCCTCAACGAGCGCGACTTCCTCGAAGTCGAAACGCCGATGCTGCAGACCATCCCCGGTGGCGCCGCGGCCAAGCCGTTCGAAACTCACCACAATGCGCTGGACCTGCCGATGTTCCTGCGTATCGCGCCGGAGCTGTACCTCAAGCGCCTGGTGGTCGGTGGCTTCGAGCGTGTCTTCGAGATCAACCGCAACTTCCGTAACGAAGGCGTTTCGACCCGGCATAACCCCGAATTCACCATGCTCGAGTTCTACCAGGCCTACGCCGACTACGAAGACAACATGGACCTCACCGAAGAGCTGTTCCGCGAGCTGGCGCAGCTGGTCCTGGGCAGTACCGATGTGCCGTACGGCGACAAGCTGTTCCACTTCGGCGAGCCCTTCGCCCGGCTCTCGGTGTTCGATGCGATTCTGAAGTACAACCCCGAAATCAGCGCCGCCGACCTGCAGGACATCGACACCGCACGTGGCATCGCCAAAAAGGCCGGCGCCAAGGTGCTCGGCTTCGAAGGGCTAGGCAAGCTGCAGGTGATGATTTTCGAGGAGTTGGTCGAGCACAAGCTGGAGCAGCCGACCTTCATCACCCGTTATCCGTTCGAAGTCTCGCCGCTGGCGCGTCGCAGCAACGACGACCCAAGCGTCACCGACCGCTTCGAGCTGTTCATCGGCGGCCGTGAAATTGCCAACGCTTATTCCGAGTTGAACGATGCCGAAGACCAGGCCGAGCGCTTCCATGCACAGGTCCGCGACAAGGACGCTGGCGACGACGAGGCCATGCATTTCGATGCCGACTTCGTCCGTGCGCTGGAATACGGCATGCCGCCGACCGCGGGCGAAGGCATCGGCATCGACCGTCTGGTGATGCTGCTGACCAACTCGCCATCGATCCGCGACGTGATCCTGTTCCCGCACATGCGTCCCGAAGTCTGACCATGGCGCGCAGCCGCTCGGATGTTCGGTCGAGCGGCCGTCTTACCCACGCTGTGATTTGAGGTCGCGGCGCGGGTTACAAGGGGAACTCCGCCAAGGTCATGCTCAGGCCTAAGCGGCATCGCTGGGGTTACCCAGCTGGCCTCTTCGGCCGGGTTCAGATCGGTCGATGTCCGCCGACACACTTCCATACGCTTAGCGGGCCGTTCGCGAACCGGGCACGGATTGCCATGGCCCGCTGGTGTATAACTTGAAGGCGACGGCTCATCACTGACGAGGTACGGATGAATACCCGCAACAACCTGGATGAATACCAACTCACGGTGCGCGGCCTGTCCGATCGCATCGTCGAGGCGCAAACCCCGGTGCGGGTGCTCGATGCGGTGAAGTGGGACGACAACGTCCGCCAGGGCTTTTTCGCCGCCGGCGGCCGTGAGCTGCCCAAGGTCGACCGCGCCTACTACGAGGGCCGTCCGCTGGGCTTCGATTCCAGCGCCAAGAAGGAAGAGTTCCAGAACATCGAGCGCGACATCACCCGTCAGCTGGGGCAATTCAACCCGGTCGGGCAGATCATGCGACGCATGTGCAAGGAATACCGCATGGTGATCCGCATGCTCGAGGCCCGCGGCACCGCCGATTTCGGCCTGATTTCCCAAGAGCTTTATGGTGCCGCTTCGGACGCCTTCCATGCCGGTGATCCGACGCTCGCCGACCTCGGGCTGATGCTTTCCGACTACCTGAACAACATCGCCGACCGCGGCGACCTGAAAGACGAAGCCAAGATCCTGACCGCACCGCAGGCGGTGGATATGCTCCAGCGTCGCCTGGACTTGGTGTTCGGTGAAGGCGAGGGCGTGATCCGGGTGTTCGAGTCCGACGGCATCCTCGCTGATGCCGCCGCTGGCGCCGACTACATCAAAATCCGCAGCGATGCGATGTTCAACGAACGCGACGTGCGTGCGCTGGAGGTCCACGAGGGGCTGGTGCATGTCGGCACCACGCTCAACGGGCAAAACCAGCCGATCTGCACCTTCCTCGCCAAGGGGCCGCCGTCGTCGACGGTGACCCAGGAAGGCCTCGCAATCCTGATGGAAGTCATCGCATTCGCGTCTTACCCGACCCGCCTGCGCAAGCTCACCAACCGCACCCGCGCCATCCACATGGCCGAAGAGGGCGCGGATTTTCTGGATGTGTTCGGCTTCTTCCGTGAGCAGGGTTATTCGGAGGAAGACAGCTACGGCAATGCCAGCCGCGTCTTCCGCGGGTCGACGCCCGATGGCTTGCCCTTCACCAAGGACCTGTCCTATCTGAAGGGCTTCATCATGATCTACAACTACATCCAGCTGGCGGTGCGCAAGGGCAAGCTGGAGCAGATTCCGCTGCTGTTCTGTGGCAAGACCACGCTGGAAGACATGCGCACCCTGCGCCAGTTGGTTGAGGAGGGCATGGTGGTGCCGCCCAAGTATCTGCCACAGCAATTCCAGGATCTGAATGCACTGTCGGCCTGGATGTGTTTTTCAAACTTCCTCAATCACCTGAGCCTGGATCGGATCGAAGCGGATTACGCCAATATCATCTGACCGGAGCGCACAAAAAAGCCGGAGCTTTCGCTCCGGCTTTTTCGTTTCAGCGACCCGTCGTCAGAACAGCGAGTTCGGCAGGTAGGTTGCGATCTCCGGGAATAGCATGATGATGCCCATGCCAATGATGTTGACGATCACGAAGGGTATGACCGACCAGTAGATGTCTTTCATGGTGATGCCGGGCGGCACGATGCCTTTCAGGTAGAACAGGTTGAACCCGAACGGTGGCGTCATGTAGCCGATTTCCATGTTGATCACGAACAGCACGCCGAACCAGATCGGATCGAAGCCGAGTGAAGCGACGATCGGCAGGAATACCGGCAGCGTGATCAGCATGATGCCGACGGGATCGAGGAGCATGCCCATGACAAAGACGATCGCCATCATGACGATGATGATGGCCCAGCGGCCCCCAGGCAGATCCATCATCAGCCCTTCGATCAGCGACTGCGCGCCCATACCCTGATACGCCGAGCTGAACGCGTGGGCGGCGAACAGGATCCAGGCGATCATGCCGGTCAGTTTGAAGGTACGGATGGCGGCTTCCTGCAGCACAGGCCAGTTCAGCTTGCGGTAGACGGCAGCAGAGATCAGCGCGCCGAATACACCCATTGCGGCTGCCTCGGTTGGGGTCGTCAAGCCGCCAATGATCGAGCCGAGCACCATGACGACGATGCCGATGGGCAGCAGCACTGCACGTATCGCGCGCAGCTTGTCGCCCCAACTGCCTCGCTCTTCCTTCGGCAGTGCGGGTGCCAGATGGGGCTGCAGGAACGAGCGCACCAGCACGTAGGTAACGGTCAGCGCGACCAGTAGCAGACCCGGCAAGACGCCTGCCGCGAACATCTTGCCGACCGACTGGCCGCTGATCATCGCGTAAAGGATCATCATGATGCTCGGTGGAATCAGGATGCCCCAGCCGCCGCCGGTGTTGATGCAGCCAAGCACCATCCGTTTGTCGTAGCCGCGTTCGAGCATCGCAGGCAGGGCAATAGTGCCCATCGCCACGACCGCCGCGCCGCTGATGCCGACCATGGCACCGAACACCGCGCAGATCCCCAGCGTGCCGATTGCCAGCCCGCCACGCATGCCGCCGCACCACAGGTGCATCATGCGATAGAGGTCGCGTGCTACGCCGGTTCGTTCGAGCAGCATGGCCATGAATACGAAGAGCGGAATGGCGACCAGCGTGAAGCTTTCCATGGTGCCCCACATCTGCGAGGCGACCATATAAAAGGCGTCAACGCCCCAGGTGAAGTAAAGGAACAGCACCGAGACACCGCCCAACACAAAGGCCAGCGGCAAGCCAAGTACCAGAAAGAAGACCAGTGTCAGGAAGAACAGCAGCGTGGTGATTTCGATGCTCATTGCGCATCCCCCGCGTGACTGGTGTCGCTGGGTGATTCATGTCCTAGCGCAATAAGGATGTCCTGCAGCAGCTTGGCGATCCCCTGCAGCAACAACAGCAAGGTGCCGAGCGGGATCATCGCCTTGATCGGCCAGACCGGCGGATTCCAGGCGGAGTAGGAGGTTTCCATGCCTTGAACCGACTCCCAGGCCATGGAGCTGCCGAAATACAGCAGTGCGGCCATAAACAGGAAAAACATGCTTGAGGTGAAGATATCGACCCAAGCGCGTGTGCGCGGACCGAAGGAGGCGTAGAGCAAATCCACATTGACGTGGTCCCGGTGCGCCATGACATAGCCACCAGACAGCACGACATAGGCCCCGAACAGCATCTGTCCGAGTTCGTTGGTCCAGGAGGTCGGGCTCGAGAACAGATAGCGCATGAAGACTTCGAGCAGCAGCAGCATGAAAACCAGGAAGATCAGATAGGCCACCCAGCGGCCAATGAATTCGTTGAGCCGGGTGATGCCGTTGATGTAGGCATGAATCAGGCGCATGACAGGCCCCACGAGCAAGGATTGAGCGAATCACACCCCCGGCGCGTGATCGCGCCGAGGATGGGTCAGGCGAGGGGTTTACTGGTAGCCGAGGTCACTGAGGAAAGTCTTGAGCTTTTGCAGGGCTTCGGCCGACTTGTCACTGCGCTTGCCTTCTTCTTCCCAGGTCTTCTTCGCCACTTCGCGGAGCCGAGCCTGAACGTCTTCCGGCAATACGTTGACCGTTACGCCCTGTTCCTTGATGGCTTTCTGCAAGGCGATCTGTTCCTGATACAGGTACTCGTTGGTGCGATACCAGAACTGCTCATCAAGGATCTGTTTGACGATCTCCTGGTCGCGCTCGGACAGCTTGTCCAGCGCTTTCTGGCTGATGATGATCACATCGGTGCCGGCGATGTTCAGTGCTGGCCGCACGTGATTCTTCGCCACTTCGTAGAAGCTCATGCTGGCGGCACCTTGCACGGCACCCCAATGGGCACCGTCAACCACGCCGGTATCGAGCGCCGGGTACAGTTCGCCGCCAGGCAGATAGGTGGTCGAAGCGCCAGCCTCGTCGAGAAACTTCTGCAGCGCACCGGATGAACGAATCTTCAGCTTGGTGAAATCCTCCCAGCTGTTGATCGGCTTCTTCACCACCATTTCAGTTGGGTAGACCTTGTCGGTCGACCAGTACACGCCGTGTTGCGCGGCTTCTTCACGAAGCATGTCCTCGAAGCCCATCTGCTTATGGAAGTACGCGGCCTCCCAGACATTCTGGAAAGCGAAGGGCAGGCCGGAGGCGATACCGGCGAGGGTCATCTTGTCCTGTGCGTAACCGGGGGAGATGGTGCCCATCTGGACGATACCGCGGCTGACGGCATTGAAGGTTTCCTGCGGCTTGAACAGCGCGCCGGACTCGAACAGCTGCAACTCCAAACGACCATCGGTGCGCCGCTCGATTTCGTTCTTGAGTCTGACGAGGCTGTCTTGATAGGAACTGCTGGCACTCGGCCAATGCGATTGCACGCGCCATTTGGTGACGTCTTGTGCGGCCGCCATCTGCGGAGCCATGGCGGAAACCGCCAGTGCTACCAGACCGGCGGGAACGAGTAGCTTTTTGAGCATGGATTTCATAACGCGTCCTCTTGTTGTAATTGTCTGGCTGAGGCCATCTTCGTATCACGTGCGTCGCATGCTTGTTTCGCACAGCAGAACTGACTTTTGCAGAGCTGATCGAAAGCTAACATAGCGCGGGGCTTTTTCAAGCGCTAGCAGAAGGCTATCGCGGCCTTTCTCGATAATGAGTTCGGCGTCCTGCGACTGGCTAATCGTGGCCTGTCCAGCAAAGGTTGAGCTTAGACGGTTCTGTTTGTGGGGCATCATAATTCTGCCTGATGGAACTGCATTCCGAATTGACGCAGTGTTTCAAGCATGCCAGCTTCAAAAAGAAGAGGACTCCCCACAAAAACAATCGAGAGGACTCGCCATGCGCCTCGACGCAAGAAACATCCAGACGCAATGTTCAGGCTCCGGTTCTGTCGCTGTTAGCGCCTGCGCGGTAGTGGCGCGATGAAAGGGCAGGAGACGGAGCTGCCGGTTGACGACAGCCGGACGAATCATTTGCCGATCAGCGGAGGCAGCGACCTGCCTGGCTTTCACCAGGTGCTTGGCTATCGTCAGGTGTCCTGGACTGAAGACGAAGCCGTGATCGAGCTCGATGTGCAGGCCTGCCACCTGAATATGGCCGGCGTGCTTCATGGCGGCGTGATAACTGCGCTGCTGGATGTGGTGCTCGCGGAAGCTGGCACTTATTGCCCTTATCCGGGACGCGTTCGCAAGGCCATCACCCTGGTGCTCAACACCACCTTTACCGGTCAATGCTCGGGCGGCGTGATACGCGCCATTGGTCGGCGACGTGCCGGTGGGACCCGCATTTTCAACAGCTCTGGTGAGGTGCGCGACGCAGATGATCGCCTGCTGGCGATTGGTGAGGCGACCTTCCGACTGCGCTCCGGCAGCGAGCAGGCGCAAGGCGTGCCGATGGATTTCCTCGCACCTAACAACAAGAAGGAAGATGGCAATGTATGAACTGACCGGCAAGGCGCTGGAACTCCAGCAGCAACTCACGGCGTTCATGGATGAACATATCTACCCGAACGAACATGTCTTTCACGAGCAGGTCGCCACCGCCAACAATCGCTGGGCACCGCCGCCTATCCTCGAAACACTCAAGGCTAAAGCCCGAGCGCAGGGACTGTGGAACCTGTTCCTTCCGGAAAGCGAACACGGCGCCGGGCTGACCAATTTCGAGTATGCCCACCTCTGCGAGATCATGGGCCGCTCGCATGTCGCCGCCGAAGTCTTCAACTGCTCCGCACCGGATACCGGGAACATGGAAGTGCTGGCGCGCTACGGCACGCCAGAGCAGCAGGAACAGTGGCTCAAGCCGCTGCTCAACGGCGAGATTCGCTCCTGCTTCTCCATGACCGAACCCGAGGTTGCGTCATCCGACGCGACCAACATCGCCTGTGAGATCCGCCGTGAAGGCGACGAATATGTGATCAACGGGCAGAAGTGGTGGTCGTCAGGCGCAATGACCACCACCTGCAAGATCGCCATCGTCATGGGCAAGACCGATCCCTCGGCCGAGCGGCATCGGCAACAGTCGATGATCCTCGTGCCGCTGGATACGCCTGGCGTCGAGATCGTCCGTGCGCTCCACGTGTTCGGTTACGACCACGCGCCTCATGGCCATGCCGAAATCCATTACAACAATGTCCGGGTGCCTGCCAGCAACATGCTGCTCGGCGAAGGCCGCGGCTTCGAAATTGCCCAAGGGCGACTCGGCCCAGGCCGCATCCACCATTGCATGCGCACCATCGGCGTAGCCGAGCGGGCGTTGCAAGCCATGTGCGAGCGGGTGCATTCGCGTGTCGCGTTTGGTAAGCCGCTGGCTGACTTCGACTCGATCCGCAAGGACATCGCCCGTTCGCGCATCGACATCGAACAGACCCGCCTGCTGACGCTGAAAGCGGCACGCATGATGGACACCGTCGGCAACAAGGTGGCGCGTCAGGAGATCGCGATGATCAAGGCCGCCGCACCGAGCATGGCGCTGCGGGTGCTAGACCGCGCGATTCAGGTCCACGGCGCCAAGGGCGTCAGCCAGGACAGCTTCCTTGCAGCGGCTTGGGCACACCAGCGGACCCTACGTCTGGCCGACGGCCCGGACGAGGTACACCTGGACACCATCGCCAAGCTGGAACTGAAGAACTACGCCAGCAAGCGCTGAGCCTCCGACAAAACCAACAAAAGGATGCCGTCCGATGACCAACCCATTATTCGACCTGTCCGGAAAGGTGGCGCTGATCACTGGTTCCACTCGCGGTATCGGTCGCTCCATCGCCGAAGAAATGGCCCGTTGCGGCGCGCGCGTGGTGATTTCCAGTCGTAAGGCTGACGCCTGCGAAGCGGTGGCTGCCGAGCTGAACGCGGCTGGCTACGAGGCCATCGCCGTGCCGTGCCATGTGGGTCGCAAGGAAGACCTGCAGCGGCTGGTCGACACCACGCTGCAGGCTTGGGGACGCATCGACGTGCTGGTCTGCAATGCTGCTACCAATCCGGTTTATGGACCGACCAGCGAGCTGACCGACGACGCCTGGGACAAGATTATGGACACCAACGTCAAAGGCACCTTCTGGCTCTCGAACATGGTATTGCCACAGATGGCCGAGCGAGGGGAGGGGGCGGTGATCATGCTCTCCAGCATCGCCGGGCTGCGCGGCAATACGGTGATCGGCACCTACGGCGTATCCAAGGCCGCCGAGGCGGCGCTGGCGCGCAATCTGGCGGCGGAGTGGGGGCCCAAAGGCATCCGCGTCAACGCCATCGCCCCGGGACTTGTACGTACCGATTTCGCCAAGGCCTTGCTCGATGATCCGGAGCGAGTCCGCCGTGCTGCCGAGAAAACGCCACTGCGCCGTATCGGCGAACCGGTGGACATCGCCGGGCTGGCAGTCTTTCTCGCGGCGCCCGCCAGTGCCTACATTACCGGGCAGGTGATCGTCGCGGATGGCGGCGAAACCGCATGCTGAGGGCGCAGCGATGAACGAACCCGAACTGATCGACGTGCTTCCCGCGCATCGTTTTGATGAGGCGGCGCTGGCTCAATACCTTCGGCAGCCGATGCCCGAATTGGGCCCCGAGCTAAAGGTTCGGCAGTTCCAGGGCGGCCAGTCCAACCCCACCTACCTTCTGGAAAGTGCCGGTCGCCGCTACGTATTGCGCAAGAAACCGCCGGGCAAGGTGCTGCCGTCTGCGCATATGGTCGAGCGCGAATACAAGGTGATCCGTGCCCTGTCCGAGCACACCACTGTTCCGGTCCCGCGCGTACACCTGCTGTGCGAGGACGAAACCATCATCGGCACCGCCTTTTACGTCATGGATCACATAGAGGGACGAATCTTCGGCCATCCAACGTTGAACGAACTGACTGCCGCCGAACGCCGGCCGATCCATCTGGCCGCCATCGATACGATGGCCGAGCTTCATCAAGTTGACGTCGAAAAGGTGGGCCTGGGTGATTTTGGCAAGGCTCAGGGCTACTTCGCGCGCCAGGTGAAGCGCTGGTCTGGCCAGTATCAGGCGTCCCGGACCGGCGACATGCCGGCGATGGAACAGCTGATGCGCTGGTTGCCTGATCAGGCGCCGCAGCGCGACGAGTGCGCCATTGCCCACGGTGACTACCGGCTCGGTAATCTGATTTTCGATCCGAGTGAGGCGAAGGTGGCGGCAATTCTCGACTGGGAACTGTCGACCCTCGGCCATCCGCTCGCAGACCTCGCCTACTTCTGCTTGCCGTATCACCTGCCGGCGGGTGTCGACGGACTGCGTGGATTGGTCGGCATCGATCTGCAGGAGCAGGGCATTCCGTCCGAGCAAGAGGTACTGCAACGGTATTGCCTGAGAAGCGGGCGCGACGCCATCGACGACTGGCATGTGTTCGTGGCGTTTTCACTGTTCCGGCTCGCGGCGATCCTGCAGGGCGTCTATGCGCGGGCGTTGCAGGGCAATGCCAGCAATGCCGATGCGTTGCAGGTTGGCCAGCGCGCCGGACTGCTGGCTGAAGCAGGCTGGCGGATCGCCCAGAATGGCAGCGGGGTGACCCTATGAGCGATCCGTTGCTACGCCGCGTTTTATTGACCAATGATGACGGTATCGCTGCGCCGGGGCTGGCGTTGCTCGAGCGGATCGCCGCGCAACTGGCCGAAGAGGTCTGGGTGGTGGCGCCCGAGCACGACCAGAGCGGTACCGGTCAGGGCATTTCCGTGCACGCGCCGCTGCGGGTGTATCACCATGGTGAGCGGCGTTTCGCCGTCTCGGGAACGCCATCGGATTGCGTGATGTTCGCCATGGCCGAATGGCTGCAGGACTCGCCGCCTGATCTGATGCTGTCCGGCGTCAACAGCGGGGCGAACATCGGCGATTCGGTGCCTTATTCGGGCACCCTCGGCGCGGTACTCAGCGCCGACCTGCTGGGCATTCCGGCCATCGGCCTGAGCCAAGCTTTTCTTGATCGCACAGGGATCGATTGGTCCTGTGTCGAGACCTACGCTGAAACCACGATCCGTGCACTCTGGGCGCGTCGTGAAGAAAACGGCTGTTGCTGGAACGTGAATTTCCCGGCTTGTTCGGCTGACCTCGTCAGCCATCTGCGAATGACCCAGCAATCGCGCGGCTCGATCACCCGGCCGCGTTTGCAGGCAGGGCGTGACGGGCGCGGCTTGCCGTACTGGTGGCTTGGCTTCGAGCATTCGTCCGCACATATCGTCGCCCCTGAGGCCGACGTCGCTGCGCTGCGTGAAAAGCGCATCGCGATCACACCCTTGCGCGACACCCGGGGCTGGCTCGAGTGGGGCGAAGAAAGGGCCATGGCCGACTTGGCCCTTTAACAGCGATTCAGGAGTTCAGAAATGTTCACTCGCCATCATGCGGTCTGGCCCGAGGATCTGCCTAAGCACCTGAGCGTGCCGGAAACCAGCCTGTTCACCAATCTCGAGATTTCCACGCGCCGCTTTCCGGACAAGACGGCGATCGTTTTCTACGACACCTTGATCACCTACGCTGAACTGCTGCGCGAAGTCGAAGCGATGGCCGGTTATCTGCAGCAGTTGGGCGTCGCCAAGGGCGATCGGGTGCTGCTGTATATGCAGAACTCGCCGCAATTCACCATCGCCTACTACGCGATCCTGCGTGCGGACGCGGTGGTGGTGCCGGTTAACCCGATGAACCACAGCGCCGAGCTGGAGCACTACCTGCACGACACGGGCGCGGCCGTATGTATTTGCGGGCAGGAGCTGACCGGCTTCATCGCGCCGCTGGTCGGCACGGCGCAGCTGCGTCACGTAATTGTTGCGGCCTACTCAGAGTATGTCCGCCAGCCCACCGACCTGGCACTGCCGGCCGAAGTGCAGGCGCCCGTCGCCGCGCCGGCGTTCTCAGGCGGCACCGCCTGGCGCGAGGCTATCGCGGCCGGCCACGCACCCGGTCCGCACACGGCCGGTCCGGACGATCTCTGTGTGTTCCCTTACAGCTCCGGCACCACCGGCGCGCCCAAGGGCTGCATGCATACCCATCGTTCGGCGATGGCGACCATCATCCATCGCATCATCTGGACCAACAGCACCAGCGAATCGGTGATTCTCGCGACACTGCCGTACTTTCATGTCACGGGCATGCAGGGCGCCATGAGCGGGCCGATCTACAACGGCGGCACCGCCGTGATCATGACCCGCTGGGACCGCAAGGTTGCGGCGCAACTGATCGAGCGCCACGCCGTGACCGGCTGGGTGAATATCGCCACGATGGCCATCGACTTCCTCTCCGATCCGGACCTGGAGCGCTACAACCTGTCCAGCCTGGTCAGCGTCGGCGGCGGTGGCGCAGCAATGCCCAAGGCGGTTGAGGAGAAGCTGCATCGGCTTACCGGCCTGCGTTACATCGAAGGCTATGGACTTTCCGAAACCATCGCGGCCACCCATATCAACCCGGTGCCGCGACCCAAGGCGCAGTGCCTCGGGATTCCGGTATTCGACGTCGACAGCCGCGTCATCGATCTGAATACCGGGCAAGAGCTTGGCCCCAATGAGGTAGGCGAAATCATCAGCCGTGGGCCGCAGTTGTTCCAGGGTTACTGGAACCGTCCGGAAGAGACCGAGCGCGCATTCATCGAACTGGACGGCCACAGGTTTTTCCGCACCGGCGACATGGGCTACTACGATGAAGAGGGCTATTTCTTCCTGGTAGACCGGGTCAAGCGGATGATCAATGCGTCCGGCTTCAAAGTCTGGCCGTCGGAAGTCGAGAGTCTGATGTACCGCCACCCAGCGATCCAGGAGTGCTGCGTGATCTCGCGGCCCGACCCCAAGCGCGGTGAGACGGTCAAGGCCTGCGTCGTGCTACGCGATGGGCAGGCCGGGCAGGTCAGCGAGCAGGACATCATCGACTGGTGCAAGGCCGAGATGGCCGCTTACAAGGCGCCGGTCTACGTGGAGTTCGTCGCATCGTTGCCGCGGTCCTCCACGGGCAAGCTGATGTGGCGTGCACTGCAGGAAGAAGAAAACCGCAAACACGCCGCCAGCACCGAGCAGGCCTGACGGCAGCGAAGCCATTGCAAGGCCACGCGCCGGCTGGCGCCTTCGAAATCAACGGAGCAGATGCTATGCAAGATTCAACCGCTACGAACCGGGAAGCCGAATGGCAGGTGCGCAAGGATCTGGCCGCGGCCTATCGACTGGTCGCGCATTTCGGCTGGGATGACCTGGTGTTCACCCATCTCTCCGCCCGTGTACCGGGGCCTGAACACCATTTTCTGATCAACCCCTACGGTCTGCTGTTTCAGGAGATCACCGCCTCGTCGCTGGTCAAGGTCGATCAGGAGGGGCAGATCGTTCAGAGCGGCAGCCTGCATCGGGTCAACCCGGCCGGTTTCACCATCCACAGCGCGGTACACATGGGGCGCGAGGATGCGGGTGCGGTCATGCACCTTCATGCCGCCGATGGCGTCGCGGTTTCGGCGCATCGCGATGGGCTCCTGCCGCTGAGCCAGACGGCGATGCTGTGCCTCGATCACCTCTGCTATCACGAATACGAAGGTGTCGCGCTGGACCTGAGCGAACGCGAGCGGCTGATCCGCGACCTCGGTGACAAGCGAATGATGATGCTGCGCAACCACGGCGTGCTGACGGCAGGCGGCACGGTCGCCGAAGCCTTCACCTACCTCTATTTCCTGATGAAGGCCTGCGAGATTCAGGTGCGCGCTCAGGCCTGCGGCCCGACCCATATGCCTTCAGCGGCTGCCATCGAGACGACTCGCCAGCAATCGGCCGAGCTGGGTAGCGCCGCCAAACTGACCTGGCCCGCATTGTTGCGTCTGCTGGAAGCCAATGGTCATGTCTATGCCATATAGCGCTACGCTAGCGCGCTCCGGACGTCTTCCAAGGAATAAAGCTGAGTGACCATGAAAATCCTTTTCGTCGCCGCCGACCCCAAGCCAGAGCGCTGGACCAGCCTGATCCAGCAACACCTGCCAGACGCCGAAATCCAAGTCTGGCAGCCGGACAATCCGAGTTGCGCCGCTGACTACGCCATCGTCTGGCATCCGCCCGCGACGCTGTTCGACAAGGAGCCGCAACTGAAGGCAGTGTTCAACCTTGGCGCAGGCGTGGATGCGCTGGTGCGGATACCTAACCTGCCGCGCGATATCCCGATAGTGCGCCTGGAAGATGCCGGTATGGCGGTGCAGATGGCGGAGTACGTCGCCTATCACGTGATTGGCATCAGTCGCGATATGGACGCCTATCGTGAGCAGCAGGCGGCCGGACAGTGGAAGTTACGGCGGCCCATCGAGCGCAGCGAGTGGCCGATCGGTGTGCTCGGGCTCGGGCATATCGGCCAGCGGGTCGCCAAGACGCTGGCGACCCTGGATTACCCGGTTATGGGATGGTCGCGTTCCGCACATGGCATAGACGGGGTGCGCAGTTTTGCTGGCGAGGTGGAGCTCGATGACTTTCTGGCTGAAACGCGCGTGCTGGTCAACACGCTGCCGCTGACCGACAGTACGCGCGATCTGATCGACCACTCGCTGCTGTCGCGGCTAAGGCCTGACGCGGTAATCATCAACGTTGGGCGCGGCGAGCACCTGGTCGACGAAGATCTTTGCCGTGCCATCGAAGAGGGCGAGGTGACCCGAGCAGTGCTCGACGTGTTCCGGGAAGAACCGCTGCCGTCGTCGCATCCGTTCTGGCAGATGCCGCAGGTCACTATCACTCCGCATGTCTCGGCGCGAACCCTGCGCGAAGCGACCATCGCCCAGATCGCGGACAAGATCGTTGCGCTGGAAGACGGGCGATCTATCAGCGGCGTGATCGACATTCAGCGCGGATACTGACCAGCTTCGGCTGAAATGTAAGGGCGGGGCTCGCCGGGACGCGGCCCTCACCCCGATACGATCCGCGAGTAATTGCACTCCGAATCCCATCGCGTGTAAGCCGCAGCGATGGGCTGTACAGCAATTAGCGGCGATGGGTCAGTCGCTGGTGATCAATCAGCTGCTCCATGCTCGGCCAGGTATCGATCGCGAAGTTCCCGCTTGAGTATTTTGCCGATGGCGCTCCGCGGTAGCTCGTCGATCAGCTCCAGCCGGGCCAGTCGCTGCGTCTTGCCTACGCGGCTGTTGAACCAATCCAGCAGCGCCTCGCGCGCCTCCGGCTGACGCTCCGAAAGCACCACGAAGGCCACCGGCGTTTCGCCCCAACGCGTTGATGGCACGCCGACCACGGCGACGTCAGCTATGGCCGGATGATCACGCAGTATCGCCTCGAGATCGCTTGGATAGAGATTGAAGCCGCCGGAAATGATCATGTCTTTCTTGCGGTCGACCAGCGTCAGGAAGCCTTCAGTATCGAAGCGGCCGATGTCGCCGGTACGAATGAACCGCTTGCCGTCGGGGGCGAACCATTCGGCTTCAGCCGTTTTGTCAGGCTTGTTCAGGTAGCCGGTCATCATCGCTGGCGAATGCCCGACGATCTCGCCAATGGCACCTTCGGGTAATTCGTTACCCGCATCATCTATCACGCGGATGTCATGCCCCTCGGCTGGCTTGCCGACGGTGTGCAGTTTGTCCGGATGCTCGTGGGCGGCGAGGATGCAGGTGCCGCCGCCTTCGGTCATCCCATAGGTGTCGATCAGCCCGCCCGGCCAGCGAGCCAGAACATCCGCTTTCAACGCCGCGCCGAACGGCGCGCTGGTACACATCTTGTAGCGGAAGTGGCTGAGGTCGTACTGCGAGAAGTCCTCGCGTGCCATCAGCCGCTGGTATTGCACCGGCACCAACATCGTATGGGTCACGGCGTGCTGCTGGGCCAGGCGCAGGTACTCGCCAGCCTCGAACTTGCTCATCAGCACCACGCAGCCGCCCAGGGCCAGCGTTGGGAGAAAGGCCACCAGCGTGGTGTTGGAGTACAGCGGCGTGGAGATAAGCGTGGTGGCGTCGTCGCCGTATCCGTAGGCGGCACTGCGGCGTACATGGGCCCAACGCATGGCATGCGATTGCACGATGCCCTTGGGCTCGCCGGTGGTGCCGGAGGAATAAATGATGTTGAACGCCCATTCCGGCTGGGTCGCGACGGGCTCTGGCGCTGCATCACTCAGCCAGGCGGACAGGCCGTCCTCAGTCGTCTGCTCCAGGCGCAGGGCTGGGCAAGGAAGGCTCGTTGCCACCGGCTCCAGATGCTGGGCCGCATGGGTGTCGACGAACAGCAGGCGGGGCGCGGCATCAGAGAGCATCGTCAGCAGGCTTTCGGCGCTGGCAGAGGGTGCCAAAGGGGCCACTGCCACGCCGGCGCGCAACGCACCGAGAAACACGACGGCGTATTCGATGGAGTTGTATGCACAGATCGCCAGCACATCGCCAGCGTGCATCCCATCGCGCTGCAGGGCCGCAGCAACGCTGCTCATCTGCGCGTCGAGTTCGGCGTAACTCACGCGGCGCTCATCCTGTATCAACGCGGCACGCTCGGGCCGATGCTGGGCCCAATAGGCGATAAGGTCTGGGACCGCAGCGAATGGTTGGTTCAGATCGAGAGCGTCGGGGCTGGCGGAAAGATCCATTGCGGACTCGTTCTATCGAAGGCAAGAGGACGCTTGCATGCAACGGCAAGCATGGCAGCACAGCAGATCGAACAACCTTCGGCAATTAGCGCCTGCGCGGGAAGCGCTATTCGCCTCGGCAATGACGGGTGATTACTGATATTCACGATTGCTGGCATTTGCATGGCGAACCCGCGATGCCAGACGCGCGCTTAGCTTGGTCGATTGGTGTCGGGCGGTCAGCGGATTTCGCGCTGAGGCCGTTATTTTTGCGACAATACCGGCTCTTTGATCAGGCGAACCCGTCATGTCCGAACGCAACCCCATCCCGCTGATTCTCACCGCTATCGGCAGCGTCATCGGCACCGTTGCGGTGCTGTCCTACTACGGTTATGTGCACATCGCCAAGCCGGAGGACGCCCTCTTGCTGGCCGACTACACCATGCTCAAAACCGTTCCCGGCGAAGACTATCGGGTCTCGCTCAAACCCGCGCCACAGGTCGCAGAGTGCATTGACGGTGTGCTGGTGCTCTTCGATACCGAGCAGAAGGGCTTGACCGGCGTGCTGGTTGACAATCGCAGGCGCGCGATCCGCTGTATGGGCCAGCAGGTGCCGACCGAGAGGGTACCGGCAAACAAGCCATAGCGTCGCTGTTCAAAGCTGCAAAACAAGAAGCCCGCCATAACGGCGGGCTTCGGTGTCACGGTGCGGTTCGAGACGCCGTCACTCCATCGAAGAGCGCGGTGCTACACGCTTGTCATCGTTGGAGATTGTCACCTCAACGCGGCGGTTTCTTGCCCGGCTGGCAGGCGAGTCGTTGCTCGCAACCGGATACGCTTCACCGTAACCGACGGTCTGGATTCGATCGATTTCTACACCGGAATGGACGAGCGCGCGGCGCACCGCTTCTGCTCGACGCTCGGATAGCTGCTGGTTGTACGAATCGGAGCCTGTGCTATCGGTATAGCCTTCGACCATGACCTTGCGCTCCGGATTCTCGTTGAGAAACTCGGCGAGCTTCTGAACGTCGCGCATACCGGCAGCCTTGAGCTCAGCCTTGTTCAGGTCGAACAACACGTCGCCGAAGGTCACCAGGGTGCCGCGTTCAGTTTGCTTGGCCTGCAAATCCTGCTGTAGCTGGCGGATCTCGTTCTGCTGACGCTTGAGCATCGCTTCACGGGATTCCAGCCGCGCTTGTGCGCGCTGCGTGGAAGCCTGCTCGATCGCTTGCTCGGCCTTGCGCAGTTCGATGGTCTGTTCGGCCAGGTCAATCCGACGGTTGGCCAGGTAGGCTAGCTGGTTGACGCGCTCTTCATCCGCGTCGTTCAGATAGGCCTTGTTGGCTTCGTCGAGTTGCTTGGAGGCGTCCTGGGTTTCCAGAGCGGCGTATTTCTGTGACAGCGGATTGCTCTGCAGTGACGAGAACTCGCTGCGTGCCGTTTCCAGATTCTGGTTTGGCTGCGACGAGCAAGCAGCAAGGCCGATGCTCATGGCGATCGCTGTGGGGATGGCTACTAGCTTATGCATGTCGATTCATCCTCTGCTAAATGAGAGTGCGGAAGGGAAGGGGGTTATTGCTGAAGGCCGCGCATGCTTTCTTCGCGCAGCTCCTGAATCCCCTTCTGAGCGTCCTCAACGGCCTTCTGGGCCTTGGCGGCTTGTGCCTTGCGCTCTGCAACCCGGGCGTCCCACTCGGCCTGCTGGGCGAGTCGACGGGCTTCCTCATAGTTTTCTTTTTGCATCGCGAGTTCGGCCTGCTTCCACTTTTCCTGAGCGGCGCGCATGTCCACAGGGGCGTATTCGGTGGCCCCAGCGCTCACCGCGCCACGCACGGCCGATTCGGTCACGGCGAACTGCTCGTTGGGTGGATTGCCGGCACAACCAACCAGCAACAGGCCCCCAAGTGCAACGGCTGCCAGCTTGGGCAGCTGAAATCGCGATAGAGGGCTTTCGATGGTGTTCATTTTCATGGCCAGTCTCCAGTGGGATATCGGATGGGATATCGAGAACAGTGCCCGTTAGGCTGTGCTTTGAACTCGTCAGGAGCGGTCAGCAATTAAAACGGGCATGTTTTTGTGAGGCCGGCTGGGCGTAATCGTTCCAGTAAAAACGAGCCCAACGATTAGAAAAAGGCCTGCCCAGAGCCATTTAGCAGGCGCGAGGGGACGATGGCATGCCACCTCGGTACGCCTATTCGACGTTGGTGCCAACGTTCAAAATCGATCAGGCTTGCTCTGCGCGCTCGGCAAGCAGGCGCTCAAGATGCTTGCGTGACAAGGCCAGGAAGCGCGGCGTTGGCCCGATGTCTTCATAGATCGGGTCGCCTTGCTCGTCCGTCGAGATCACCTTGGAGCCCTGCTCGTAGGGGAGGCTGGTCTCGATCCCTTCGAGAGCCGCACCCACCAGTTCGCCTAACAGCTCTTCAGTGCTGCGCTTCGGATACATCTCGGCAAGCGCTGCCAGCCTTGCCGCGCTTTCGACATCCAATGGGATGGTGTACTGGGCGGCGCTCATGCGGCCCTTGGCGCTGCTTTCCCATTCACGGACCAGTTCTGAAATTTTCATCTAGCTCCATCCTTAGCTCGCCTCGCGAGCAATATTGGCGGGTATTACGAGCAAGCATCGACAGGCTTGTTCTGCTATGCCTTGTCTTCGTCGTAGACGCTGTGCACTCTGTTTGGACGGTTCATACAGCGTAGCCGTTCAGCATGGGCAGCATTGTTTACGTGCGTCCGATGCGGCGGCCTGTAAAGAGAGGCGAACATGGCGAAGATCGACGCGCGTTTGCGCGAAAACGTTCATCTGCTCGGTGAGCTACTGGGCAATGCAATTCGCGAGCAACACGGCGATGCCTTCTTCGACAAGATCGAGCGCATTCGCAAGGGCGCCAAAGGCGCGCGCCGTGGCTCGGCTGATGGGGCGCAGCTGTTGCAGGACACGCTCGACGGGCTGGGTGATGACGAGCTGCTGCCGATGACCCGCGCCTTTAGCCAGTTTCTCAACTTGGCCAATATCGCCGAGCAATATCACCAGGTGCGCAGGCGTGGACCTGACGAAGCGGCCCCGACCGAAGCTGGTGCATTAGGTGACCTGCTCGAGCGCCTGAAGGGTGAAGGCTTCGGTCAGGAGTTTCTGGCACGCCAGGTCGGCCGCCTGGACATCGAGCTGGTGTTGACCGCGCACCCGACTGAAGTCTCACGACGGACCCTGATCCAGAAATACGACGCCATCGCCGCGCAATTGGCGGCGCGGGACCACACCGATCTTGGCCAAGGAGAACTGGCCAAGATCGAGCTGCGTCTGCAGCGGCTTGTGGCCGAGGCCTGGCACACCGAGGAGATTCGTCGCAGCCGACCGACACCGGTAGAAGAGGCGAAGTGGGGCTTCGCCGTTATCGAGAATTCATTGTGGCAAGCGCTGCCGAACGTGCTGCGCCAGACCGATCAAGCACTCAAACGCAGCACCGGTCTGCACCTGCCGCTGGACGTCGCGCCGATCCGTTTCGCGTCCTGGATGGGCGGCGATCGTGACGGCAACCCCAATGTGACGGCGAAGGTGACCCGTGAGGTCTTGCTGTTGGCACGCTGGGTCGCGGCAGACCTGTTCCTGCGCGATATCGACGGCCTGATCACGGCATTGTCGATGCAGACCGCCAGCGATGAACTGCTCAACCGCAGCGGGCAGTCGGCCGAGCCCTACCGGACCTTGCTCAAGACCCTGCGCGAGCGCCTGCAAGCCACGCGTGACTGGGCGAACGGTGCAATCGAGCATGACCAGCCGGCACCAGCGCAAGTGTTGTTCGATAATCAGGACCTGTGCGAGCCGTTGGAGCTCTGTTACCACTCGCTGCACGCCTGCGGCATGGGCATGATCGCCGATGGCGACTTACTCGATACGTTGCGCCGGGCTGCTGCCTTCGGTCTGTTTCTGGTGCGCCTGGATGTCCGCCAGGACTCGTCCCGGCATGTTGCCGCGTTGGCCGAAATTACCGACTACCTGGGTATCGGCCATTACGATCAGTGGGACGAGCAGCAGCGTCTCGACTTCCTGCAATCGGAGTTGAACAACCGTCGGCCCTTGCTACCTCCGAACTTCCAGCCCTCGGCCGAAACGGCGGAAGTGCTGGATACCTGCCGCGTGGTGGCGCAGGCGCCCGGTGCATCGCTCGGCTCTTATGTCATCTCCATGGCCAGGGGCGCCTCGGATGTACTCGCCGTACAGCTGCTGCTCAAGGAAGCTGGGCTGCGACGGCCGATGCGGGTCGTGCCGCTGTTCGAGACGCTCGCCGATCTCGACAATGCCGGGCCGACCATCGACAAACTCCTCGGGTTGCCGGGGTATCGTCAGCGGCTCCACGGCCCGCAAGAGGTAATGATCGGCTACTCGGATTCGGCCAAGGACGCCGGCACCACTGCGGCTGCCTGGGCGCAATACCGTGCGCAGGAAAGCCTGGTCGAGATCTGCCGCGCTCATCAGGTTGAATTGCTGCTGTTCCATGGCCGTGGCGGCACGGTTGGGCGTGGCGGCGGACCGGCGCATGCGGCGATTCTTTCGCAGCCACCCGGATCGGTAGCGGGGCGATTCCGCACCACTGAACAGGGCGAGATGATCCGCTTCAAGTTCGGCCTGCCCGATATCGCCGAGCAGAACCTCAGCCTGTATCTGGCCGCCGTGCTTGAAGCGACCCTTCTGCCGCCGCCTATGCCCGAGCCGGACTGGCGCGAAACCATGGAGCAGCTTGCAGCGGACGGCGTGGCGACCTACCGCAGCGTGGTGCGCGATCACCCGCAGTTTGTCGAGTATTTCCGCCAGGCGACGCCCGAACAGGAGCTTGGGCGTCTGCCGCTGGGTAGTCGCCCATCGAAGCGCCGAGAGGGGGGTGTTGAAAGCCTCCGAGCGATTCCCTGGATCTTCGCCTGGACCCAGACAAGACTGATGCTGCCCGCCTGGCTGGGCTGGGAGCAGGCGCTGCGTGGGGCGCTGGAGCGAGGCGAAAGTGAACGCCTCAAGACAATGCGCCAGCACTGGCCGTTTTTTAGCACCCGCATCGACATGCTCGAAATGGTCCTGGCCAAGGCTGACGCGGAAATAGCCGAACGCTACGACGCGCGACTGGTCAGCGCAGAGCTACAACCGTTGGGGCGCGATTTGCGTGACAGATTGTCGCAGGCTGTAGCGGCGGTGCTTGAGTTGACCGGGCAGTCAGAGCTGCTGGCGCACAGCCCTACAACGTTGGAGGCGTTTAGTCTGCGCAATACCTATCTCGATCCGCTGCATCTGATGCAGACCGAACTGCTGGCGCGTTCACGGCAACAGCAAAGTCCGGCGGAAAGCCCTCTGGAGCAGGCCTTGCTGGTCAGCGTCGCGGGTATTGCCGCAGGGCTGCGCAACACTGGCTGATCCTTCGCAGGCTCGCTCAGGTGGCGTCTGGCAACCGCCACCATGGGCAGTGAGCGGCATTTTATCGGCCCCTCACGCTGCGCGGGATCGGCATGCCAAGACGCAAATGGCGCCGCTTGTCTGCATTCTGTGCGCTGTGTATCGTGTTCAACCTTTTGTCGCATGGCGGCAAACCAGAATTTTTGATTCGCCAGAGGTGAGGGTGCGTTGCATCGATCCTGGCGGCATCCCTTTGCAAACTTGAGGACTCACTCCATGCGCGTCATTCTGCTGGGAGCGCCGGGTGCCGGGAAAGGCACACAGGCACGCTTCATCACCGAGAAGTTCGCCGTCCCGCAAATCTCCACCGGCGACATGTTGCGTGCAGCGGTCAAGGCCGGCACGCCCCTGGGCCTGCAGGTCAAGGACGTGATGGATAGCGGTGGTCTGGTTTCCGACGAGATCATCATCGCGCTGATCCAGGAGCGTCTGCAGCAGCCCGATTGTGCCAACGGTTTCCTCTTCGATGGCTTCCCGCGCACCATTCCACAGGCCGAAGCGCTGAGTGATGCCGGCGTCAAGCTGGACCACGTGCTGGAAATCGCAGTAGACGATGAAGAGATCGTGGGTCGCCTGTCCGGTCGCCGTGTGCATCCGGCTTCAGGTCGCGTTTATCACACCGAACACAACCCGCCAAAGGTGGCTGGGGTCGATGATCTGACAGGCGAAGAGCTGATTCAGCGCAAGGACGATCTCGAGGAAACCATCCGTCATCGTCTGAGCCTTTACCATTCCCAGACCAAGCCGCTGGTCGCGTTCTACCAGAACCTGGAAGCAGTGCAGGGTACGCCCAAGTGCAGCCGCGTCGAAGGCGTCGGCACTGTGGAAGAGATTACCACCAAGGTGATGGCAGCGCTCAGCTGACACTTCTGGATTTCCGAGACGGCCCGCTTGCGGGCCGTTTTTGTTTTCTGCGTCTCTGCATGTTGTCGAGTTTGCTCGATATTCAATCGGCGCAAGCGCAACTGCTACAATCGCCGCCCTTTTTCCTGCTGACCGGAACATCTGATGACCACGCTGCTGGCCCTGGATACCGCCACCGAAGCCTGCTCCGTCGCGCTGCTGCATGACGGTCAGGTGCTGAGCCATTACGAGGTGATTCCGCGGCTGCATGCCCAGCGTCTTCTACCCATGATCCAGACGCTCCTGAGCGAGGCGGGCATCGCGCTGTCGGCAGTAGACGCCCTGGCATTCGGCCGTGGTCCCGGCGCTTTTACCGGGGTGCGTATTGCCGTTGGTGTGGTGCAGGGCCTGGCGTTCGCCCTGGAGCGGCCGGTGCTGCCAGTCTCGACCCTGGCAACCATCGCCCAGCGCGCTTACCGCGAACAGGGTGCGGAGCAGGTTGCGGTGGCGATCGACGCCCGCATGGACGAGGTCTACTGGGGTTGCTATCGGGCGCAGCAGGGTGAAATGCGGCTGGCCGGCAGCGAAGCGGTGTTGCCACCGGAACAGGTCAGCCTTCCCCGTGGAAGCGAAGGGCAATGGTTCGGTGCGGGTACGGGCTGGGGTTATGGCGCGCGTCTCGCCGTTCAGCCCTCAGCGAGCGACGCGACTCTGCTACCGCATGCTTTGGATCTGCTTACGTTGGCCGGCTTTGCCTGGCAGCGTGGGGAAGCCGTGGAAGCCGATCAGGCCCAGCCGATCTACCTGCGTGACAATGTCGCCACTCCCAAGGCCCCTCGGTGACAAGCGGCATTGCCAATTGCGGAGCGGCTCGCTAGAGTCGGCGAACTTGAACAGGTGAATGATGCGCCTTAACGGTCTCGCCCCCTCTGCCTATCCCATTGAACGTCCTGCCCACCCTGGCAGTGCGCCGGTCCCTTATCGTGAAAGCGAAAGGGCTGCGGAGCAGGCACGCGAGTCCATCGTTACACCGGCTAGCCAAGCCGATGCCACCTACGAACACCTCGCACAACACAATAAAAGCGAGTCGACTGACTACGGTTCGGTTATCTCCGGTGATTTTATGCCGGCGCGCTTCGAAGCCATGATGGAGCGACCGCTTACCAGCCGCGCCACCCAGGCGTTGCAGAGCTATGGCACCACCGCCAGCTTCACGGCTGACCTGGACGCTCACGAAGTGCTAGGTCTGGATCTCTATGCCTGAGGCGTAGCAGGCTGTTGAAAAACTACCTGCGTTGCCATTGCTGCGTTAAAAACAGGCTCAAAATGCTCATTTACAACTCGTAAACTCCGCTTTTTCGCCTGTTTTTGCCTTGCACTGGCTGCCTCGCCCACGTTTTTCAACGGCCTGCTAGTGAACCGCGTTTGAATCTTCCTTATTTTCTCGGCTGTCCCTCCTGGAACGATGCCGCCTGGCGTGGCTCGCTCTATCCGCCGGGCTTGCCCGCCAGTGAATACCTTGCGCGCTATTGCTCCGTATTCAACACGGTCGAGGGCAATACCACGCTTTATGCCTGGCCTTCGGTGCAGAAGATCGAGCGGTGGGCAGCGCTGATGCCAGAGGGTTTCCGCTTCTGCGCCAAGCTGCCTCGCGAGATCAGTCAGGCGCCGAACCTGTACGAAGTCGAAGATCTGATCCGGTCGTTCCGCACCTTGTTGGCACCGCTTGGCGCGCGTGTGACGCCATTCTGGCTGCAGCTGCCTGCTTCGTTCGGCCCTGCTCGGCTGGCAGAGCTGGCGCAGTTGATCGAGACGCTAGACAGACCGCTTGCCGTGGAGGTGCGCCATAGTGCCTTTTTTGCCAAGGGTGAGGAGGAGCGGGCGCTGAACCGGTTGCTGCATGAGCGGGGTGTCGAACGAATCTGCATGGACACGCGCGCGCTGTTCAGCTGCCAGTCCAGCGATCCGGCGCTGCTGCATGCCCAGAGCAAGAAGCCACGGCTGCCGGTGCGGCCGGCGGCGTTCAGCGAGTCTCCGCAGCTTCGCTTCGTCGGGCATCCGGCATTGGAGGCCAATGACCGCTTCATGGCGCCTTGGCTAGGCAAGGTCGCGGAATGGATCGAAGCAGGGAAGCGCCCACACGTCTACTTGCATACCCCAGACAATCGCCTGGCGCCCGAGCTGGCCATGCGCTTCCATGAGCAGCTCAGCGAGCGGCTACCCGGCTTGCCACCGCTGACCGCGCCGCCCATGCAAACCGAGTCGCAGCTCTCCCTGCTCGGCGTGGCTGAGGAACGCTAACAGCACAGACCGCAATCGCCAGCGCTGCAACCTTCACGTCCCGACGTTGCCGAAACGGCTATGACATTTGGCCGTTTCTTTCTGCTGCTACTCGTCGCAGTGGCTGGGTTTGCCTACGCGGTGTGGCGCGGGCACGTCGATGTCCCGGCGAAGTGGAATCCTTGGGCACCTTTGGACATCCGCGAGGCGCCGAACCTGCTGACCTCCTACAAACTGCGACGGCTGCAGCAGAATCGTGCATTGTGTGAACAGGCTTTGAAAACGTCCGACCTAGACTACGTGGCCGTGCCCGACAGCACGCCGCAACCTGGCTGCCCGGTCGAGAACGCTGTTCGCGTCAGCGGTTCGGCAGTTCGCTTCAACGGCGCGTTTCTGGCCACCTGTCCTCTGGCCGCGGCGTATGCGATGTTTGAACGACATGGTTTGCAGCCTGCAGCACGGCGGATCTTCGATCAGCCGGTTGCGCGAGTCGATCATTTCGGCAGCTTCGCCTGCCGCAACATTGCGCGAAGCAACAGGCGCAGTCAGCACGCCTCGGCCAATGCGCTGGATCTGGCCGGGTTTCGCCTGGAAGATGGCACGCGCATTACCGTTGCGCGGGACTGGAACGGCGACGACGATAAGGCGCGCTTTCTCCGCGAGGTCAAGGCAGCCGCCTGTGATGCGTTCAAGATCACCCTGAGCCCTGAGTACAACGCTGCCCATCACGATCATTTTCATGTGGATATGGGCGGTTTCGGCATGTGCCGCTGAGGCAGCCCGGCGTCGCCTCTGGCAAAATGCGCCGTTTTTCCGACCCCGAGTTTCCCTATGACCTCTTCTCCGTTGGTTCGCGTCGAAGCCCTCGCTCCTCGATTCGCCGAAGAGGCTGACGCCTGGGCGGTGCGGCTGGGCTTGCCGATACGAGCGGACGACGCGGAGTTCGCGCTCCAGCTTGGGGAAGACGGTCTGCAGCTGCAGTTGCTCGGGCCGAACGCGCCAGGGCCGGTGCGGGTGGATTTCGTCGAAGGCGGTGCTGCGCATCGTCGGCAGTTCGGCGGGGGCAGCGGGCAGATGATCGCCAAGGCGGTTGGCATCCAGTCCGGCATCCGTCCCAGCGTCTTGGACGCGACGGCTGGCCTGGGGCGCGATGCGTTCGTGCTGGCGACATTGGGCTGCGAAATGGTGCTATTCGAGCGGCAGCCGCTGATTGCCGCACTGTTGGAAGACGGTCTGAGGCGTGGTCGCGATGATGCCGAGGTGCGGCCCATCGTCGAACGCATGCGTTTGCAGCAGGGCAACGCCATCGAATTGATGGGGCACTGGCAGGGCGAACCGCCCCAGGTCGTCTATCTCGATCCGATGTTTCCGCACAGGGAAAAAAGCGCACTGGTGAAAAAGGAGATGCGCCTGTTCCGGCCTTTTGTTGGTGATGATCTGGATGCGGGCGTCTTGCTCGAACAGGCGCTGGCGCTGGCCAGCCATCGGGTGGTGGTGAAGCGACCACGCAAGGCTCCGGCCATCGACGGGCGAAATCCGGGCTACAGCCTGGAGGGCAAGTCCAGTCGTTACGATATCTACCCGAAGAAGAAACTGGCATCTGGTAGCTGATTTACGTCTCGTAACGATCCGGCCGCATCAGGCCGGTGATCACAAGCGAAACGCGACTTTCTTGGCCTTGCTTATTCTGCGCAATAGTGGCATTCCTAGATCAGGCCGTTTGTGGCTGAACGGTGGTTACCAGATCGCGTAGAAGGAAGAGCATATGCAGATCCAAGTTCATAGCGATAACCACATCGAAGGCAGCGCCCGTCTCGTAGATTGGGTCAGTGGCAGTGTTGCCGATAAGCTGGATCGATTCGACGATGAAGTCACCCGCGTCGTGGTGCACCTGAACGACGAGAACGGCGTGAAGGCCGGCGCGCAGGACAAGCGCTGCCAGATCGAGGCACGGCCGAAGGGCCAACAACCCGTTTCCGTTACGCACAAGGCAGCCTCGCTTGAGCTGGCGGTCGATGGTGCCATCGACAAGCTTAACAACGCGCTGAGTCACCAGTTCGGTAAGCTGCGCAGCAAGCGCGCCTCAGCGCCGACTCCCCTGGAAGGCGAGACCCTGGAAGTGGAAGGTCGCGACGCCTTGCTGGAAGAAGACTTCCTTGCCGACGAGCAGCTGCGCAGCTCTGATACCTAACGTCCTCTCGCAACAGGCAGGCATCGCCCCGCGAAGCCTGCCCCCTCGCTACACCTCGCCACCATCTGTTCTCACATGACCCCGTCGATCCGATGGCCGGGCCTCTGAGCGTTCGTGCCTGTGCTATACCCCATGGAGCTGCATTGGATGCCGGGCCGCCGTAGCGCGCTCGGGACTGTGCGGCAATTGGATGACAAAAGGGGGATCATCAGGCACGTGGGCGAGCTCCAGCGGCTAACCCGTGCCACCAGCAGGCGAGGTGACACCATGACCATGATGCAGTGTGAGTACCGTGATCACGTCATTACCGCGGAGGTAATGGAACATCCCGGCACACCGACCCCTTGGGCCGGCGGGTGCCGTATCAGCAATTCCCAGGGGCAGACAACCCGGCGCATGGCGCTTCCGGTTGGGCACGCCTTCATGGCGGAACTCGAACAGGCACAGCGGGCATCCATCGCCCATGGCAAGTGGCTGGTCGATCAGTGCCTCGATCAGGGACGGCAGCTGTTCGACAGGGCTGCCTGACCTTTTCTACCCTGTCGCAGCCCATTGGCTGCGGCGGGTTTTTTGACTCCTCGTGATACGCACAAAGCGCTGGCATTGGCTCCTTGCCGGCTTCGCGTTGAACTGTGCGGTACTCCATCGTCTCTATCTAGAACAGGGATCGCCAGCGAGGCGGTCGAATTTTTTCTGCATAGCCTGATGGAGCCCGCTCATGGAATTACCTAACAAAGATCTCGGTACACTTTTCGAACAGCTCGGCCTGCCGTCGGACCCGGCCAGCATCGATGCGTTCATCGCCAGCCACCGCCCGATTCCCAACCATATGAAAGTCTCCGAGGCGCCATTCTGGAGCGAAGCGCAGGGCGCCTTTCTCAAGGAGCTGTTGATGGATGACGCCGAGTGGGCGCCAGTGGTCGATGAACTCAACGTGCGCCTGCACGAGCAGGGCGAAGAATTGCCCTGAGTCAGAACGGGCGGCTCCGCCTGGCCGGTCAGGTCAGGTGGACAACGTCTTGGCGCGCCAGTGAGCCAAGGCGTTCTGTATGCCCATCGCGATCGATTGACTAGAATCCGCCTTTCCGCGCGACTACCGCGCAGCCGCTTCACAGGACGGACATGACTTCCCAGCAATTGCTCGATATCGACGCGCGCTATGCCAGCGCCAAAGCCCTTGCTCTCGAGGCCGCGCAGCTTGGCATGGACTTCTACCGCAAGCGCGAGGTACTGACCATCGAACACAAAGGCGACGACCTGCAGGATGTGGTCAGCATTGCCGACAAGCAGATCGAAGCCTTTATCCGCGAGCGACTGACCCAGCTTTTTCCCGAGGACGGATTCCTGGGGGAAGAAAGCGGTTCGGCCGATCTGGGCGCCCGCTGCGTCTGGGTCATCGACCCGATCGATGGCACTGCCTGCTTCGTCAACGGCCTGCATAACTGGTGCGTGTCGATCGGCCTGCTGATTGACGGTGAGCCGCACCTCGGTGCGATTGCCGACCCCAACCACAATGAACTGTTTCATGGTTGCCTGGGCAAGGGCGCCTTCGTCAACGACACCCCATTGAAAGTCAGCGCGGCGACCCACGTCGGCCAAGGTGTGACCGCGACTGGCACCTTTCATCCTCGCGGGAAAGAGCACTTCATTCCGTTCATGGAAAAGCTGCTGGCCGAAGGCGGCATGTTCTTCCGCAATGGCTCCGGCGCGCTGATGACCGCCTACGTGGCAGCGGGGCGGCTGCTCGGTTACTACGAGACCGAGCTGAAAAGCTGGGACTGCATGGCGGGTCTGGTGCTGGTGAAAGAGGCGGGCGGTCGGGTCAACGACTTCTTCCGTAACGACGGGCTGCTGCTTGGCAATCCGTATCTCGTCGCCTGTCCGGGCGTGTATCCACAGTTGGCGGAGATGATCGGGCCATCGCTCGACGATTGAACGTGCCGTTAGCTGATCTCGCATTGGCAGCTAGGTTCTAGGGGCGCGCGGCCTATCGTTGCTACGAGGTGCCTGAAGGTTGATCGCGAGCAAGCTCGCTCCTTCGGGTGTGCGCGGCGTCTTGTAGGAGCCAGCTTGCTGGCGATCCAGGTTTGCGGGCTATCGGTGCTACGAGGTGCCTGAAGGTTGATCGCGAGCAAGCTCGCTCCTACGGGTGCGCGCGGTGTTTTTGTAGGAGCCAGCTTGCTGGCGATCAGGGTTTGCGGGCTAACGGTGCTACGAGGTGCCTGAAGGTTGATCGCGAGCAAGCTCGCTCCTACGGGTGCGCGCGGTGTTTTTGTAGGAGCCAGCTTGCTGGCGATCCGGGTTTGCGGGCTAAAGGTGCTACGAGGTGCCTGAAGGTTGATCGCGAGCAAGTCGCTCCTACGGGTGTGCGCGGTGTCTTGTAGGAGCCAGCTTGCTGGCGATCCGGGTTTGCGGCCTATCGTTGCTACGAAGTGCCTGAAGGTTGATCGCGAGCAAGCACGCGGCTACCGGCGTTTGGGGGCTTCTCGTAGGAGCCAGCTTGCTGGCGATCAGTGCCCGCCGAGTGACCAGCACCCGGCGAGGCCCAGACCTTTATCAGGTACGTAGTTCAGGTGGAACGGTGCCGCCATGTTCGGCGAGCTTGTGCATCACGGTGCGATGCAGCCAGCTGTTCATCTGGGCCGAATCGCCCATCTTGTCTGACGGGCAGCCCAGTTCGGTGGCGAGTTCCTTGCGTGATTCCAAGCTGCTGTCCAGCCCCAACAACTTGAGCAGATCGACGATCGAGGTGCGCCAGTTCAACGGCTCTGAATGGTTGGCAGCCATTGCGTCGAGCTTTGCTGGAACATCCACAGCACTGGTTGATTGGCCCGTCGAGTGAGCCACCCCTTCGGGGCTGGGCGCAGTTCCAGGCGGTGTGGTGGTGGCGTTGTGTGCAGCGGTAGGCCGCTCCGAATCAACCACGGTATCCGGCGCATGCTGGTTCGGCGTGTTGTTCGGATCGACCGGCTTGTGCGCTTCGTTGCTCACGCCGCCCATGCCGAGTTTTTCTTTGATCGTGTCGAACAGGCCCATTTCAATTCCTCTAGTCATTACGTGGTGATTTTTTGGACCACCATGACACGTCGAGGATTCGGCGCCGCAGGTCGGGAAGCGCGCTGCTCCGGGCCTTAGCGACCAGAGGTCGCGGCCCGCTGCGTCGTATCGGTTGGTACTGCGGGCGATGGACTCTCGGTACCGCCGCCCAGCGCGATGTACAGGCTCACCAGGTTCTGAATCTGAGCACGCTTGACCTGAATAAACGCCTGTTCGGCATCGAACAGGTTGCGCTCTGCATCGAGCACCTGAAGGTAGTTCACCACGCCTTCGGCGTAGCGTTCGCGGGCGAGGTCGGCGATACGGCGTAGCGTGGCGACGTTCTCCGCTTGCGCGGCAACCTGCTCTGCGAGCCAGCGGCGGCCTGCCAGTGCATCGGCTACCTCGCGGAAGGCGGCCTCAATGGCGCTTTCGTACTGCGCCACCGCCGCGTTCTCGCGGGCCTCGGCGACGGTCAGGTTGCCGCGGTTGCGGCCGAAGTCGAACAACGGGAGGTAGAGGCTCGGGCCAATGCTCCAGGTGCGGTTGTCACGGCTGACCAGGTTGTCCAGCTCGTTGGAGATGTAGCCGAAGCTGCCAGTCAGCGAGATCTGCGGGAAGAACGCAGCTCTTGCCACGCCGATGTTGGCGCGGGCCGCTCGCAGGTCCAGCTCGGCGCTCATAATGTCTGGGCGTACCAGCAACAGCTCCGAGGGCAGCCCCGCATCCAGGCGCAACGGTTCGATCTGTTCGTTCAGCGGCAGCGGCTCCGGCAACGGCTGTAGCAGCGGCCCCCCTATCAGCTGGGTGAGGTAGTTGACCTGCTCGGCTCGGACCAGGTGCAGGTTGGCCAGCTCGGTCTTGGCCTGGGTCAGCAGCGCCTGTGCCTGGTTCAGATCCAAGGCCGAGGTGATCCCGGCCTCGAAGCGCACGCGGGCAATGCGCAGGCCGTCGCGGCGGCTTTGCAGGGTCGCTTCGGCCAGTTCGATGCGCGCCTCAGCGCCACGCACAGCGAGGTAGGTCAAGGCCACATCGGCTATCAATGACAGTCTGAAGGCCCGCTGTGCCTCGATGGTCGACAGGTATTGCGCGCGTGCAGCCTCGGTAAGGTTGCGCACCCGTCCCCAGAAATCGAGTTCGAACGCTGAGATACCGAGTCCTACGGAGAATTGCTCAGTGATCTGGCCACTCGATGTTCCCGAGGTCGCACCGCCTGCGGAGCCGCGACCGGCACTACCGGTTGGAAAGCGGCCACGGCTGGCATCGGCCGTAGCGGCCAGCGTCGGGTAGCGGTCGGCGCCTTGTACGCCGAACTGGCCGCGGGCCTCTTCAATTCGGGCTACGGCGATCTGCAGGTCTCGATTTCGCTGCAGCGCCGTTTCGATGTACAGCTCGAGGCGTGGGTCTTCAAGAAACTCGCGCCAGCCGATCTCGTTGGCCAACATCTCGCCGTCCATGGGCTGATAATCCGCCGGGTACTGCGCAGCGGTGGGCGAGGGCGGTGGCTCATGGGACGGCGCAAGCTGGCAGCCCGTTAGGGCGCCGATCAGCAGCAAGGGCGCAAACCTAGGCATTGTCTGGCGCCTCCTCTTCCTCGGCTGGGTGCGCCTTGTCTTCTGCAGTAGGCGGGCGACGCTTGGTCAGCCAGCGACGGACGGAGAGATAGAACAGCGGGATGTAGAACAGGCCCAGCAGCGTGGCGACGATCATGCCGCCCATTACGCCAGTACCGACCGCGACGCGGCCAGCCGCGCCGGCACCGGTGGACAACACCAGCGGCAGCATGCCGAGGATGAAGGTCAGCGACGTCATGAGGATCGGGCGGAAACGCAGACGCACCGCGTTCATCACGGCATCGGTGAGGCTCTTGCCGTGGCCTTCCTCTTCGATGGCGAACTCGACGATGAGAATTGCGTTTTTGGCCGACAGGCCGATGATGGTCACCAGGCCGACATTGAAATAGACGTCCGCCGGCAGGTCACGAAACATCGCGAACAGCACGGCCCCCAGCGCGCCGAAGGGCACCACCAGCAATACCGCGATGGGCACTGTCCAGCTTTCATACAGCGCTGCCAATACCATCAGCACCACCAGCAATGACAGCCCCAGCAGCATCCCGACCTGCCCGGACGCCTGCTGTTCCTCCAGCGAGGCGCCGGTCCATTCGTAGCTGAATCCGCCGGGCAGCTCGCTCGCCAGTCGTTCCATTTCGGTCATGGCTTCGCCGGTGGTCGAACCAGGCGCGGCGCTGCCGGACAAGGTCAGTGCGGGGTAACCGTTGTAGCGCTGCAACTGAGTCGGCCCTTCGGTCCACTCCACGGTGGTAAAGGCGCCGAATGGCACGCTTTCGCCCTCGTCGTTGATCACCTTCAGGTCGAGCACATCCTGAGGGGTCATGCGATAGGGCGCATCCGCCTGCAGCAGCACCTGCAGGACGCGACCGTCACGGTTGAAGTCGTTGGCATAAGCGCTGCCGAAAGCGATAGCCAGTGTCGCGTTGACCTCGCTGATCGAAAGACCCAGTGCTCGGGCCTTGATACGGTCGATATTGACCCGCAGGCGCGGAGCGTCGTCAGCACCTTCTGGCCGGACGCTCTGCAACACCGGGCTTTCGCTCGCCTTACCCAACAACTGGTTTCGTGCATCGAGCAGTGCCTGGTAGCCCAGACCACCGCGGTCCTCGAGCTTGAAGGTGAATCCGCCGGCCACGCCCAGTCCGGGAATCGAAGGCGGGTTCAGGGCGAACACGCGGGCTTCGTTGATCTGCGAGAAACGGCCCATGGCTTCGCGTACCAATGCCTGAGCGGAGCTGCCCTCTTCGGTGCGTTGCCCCCAGGGGATCAGTCGCACGAACGACATCGCATGGGCCTGGCCCTGGCCGAAGAAGCTGAAGCCGTAGACCGTAATGGCGTCGTCGACCAATGGATGATCCGCGTAGAACGCCTTGACCTGTTCGATGGCTTCTTCGGTCCGCTCGACCGTCGCGCCGGCAGGGGCCTGGATGATGGTCATCAACGAGCCTTGGTCTTCGTCCGGTAGGAAGGCACCGGGCATTCGCAGGTAGAGAAAGGCTGTCAGCGCCAGCAAGCCGACAAAGGCCAATAGAAACCAGATCGGCCGTGCGAGCATGCCGCCGACCGCATGGTGATAGTGGTCAGTGGTGCGCTCCATCCAGCGGTTGAACGGACCGAAGATACGCTGGCCCAGTCCAGGCTTACCATTGTCCGGCTGGCTTGGTTTCAGCAACGCTGCGCAGAGTGCGGGAGTCAGCACCAGCGCCAGAACCGTCGAGGTGGCAACGGCAATCGACAGTGTCACGGCAAACTGCCGATAGATGCCGCCGGTCGAGCCTGGGAAAAACGCCAGCGGCACGAACACCGCGATCAGCGCCAGGGTCGTGCCGATGATGGGCGCGGTCACCTGCTCCATGGCTTTGACGGTCGCCTGATAGGGCGGCAGCTGCTCCTCGTCCATGATCCGTTTGACGTTTTCCACCACCACGATGGCATCGTCCACGAGGGTGCCGATCGCCAGGACCATGCCGAACAGGCTCAACAGATTGATCGAGAACCCGGCGATCCACAGCCCGAGGCAAGTACCGGCCAGGGTGATTGGGATGACGATGGTGGGGATGACCGTGGTGCGCCAGTTCTGCAGGAACAGCAGCATGACCAGCACCACCAGTGCCATTGCCTGGAGCAGCGTGACGACCACCTGCTGGATCGACGAGGCGATAAAAGGGGTCGAGTCGAACGGTACCGTCCAGGAGACGTCCTCCGGAAAGCCCTCAGCCAGCTCTCGCATTCGCTGTTTGACGGCGGCCGCCGTATCCAGGGCATTGGCACCCGGCGACAGCTGCACGGCCAGGCCCGCTGCCGGCTGGCCGTTGAGTTCGCTGCGTGATGTGTAATTCTGCGCGCCAAGCTCCACGCGCGCGACGTCGCGCAGGCGGATTGCCGAACCGTCCGGGCCGGCACGCAGGATGATCGAGGCGAACTCTTCCGGGGTGCTGAAGCGACCGCGGGTTTCCAGCGGCGCGTTGATCTCGATGCCCTCGGCCAGCGGCAGGGCGCCCAGTGCACCGCCTGCTGACTGGCTGTTCTGCTCTTGCACGGCAGCCAGCACGTCGGCAGCAGAAAGGCCGAAGCTGGCCAGCCGATCCGGGTTGAGCCAGATCCGCATGGCATAGGCGGTATAGAACTCGCGGATGTCACCCACGCCTTGCACACGGCGCAGCTCGTCGAGGACGCGGGTGGTCGCGAAATGGCCGAGCTCCAGCGTGCTCATGGTGCCGTTTTCGGAGAACAGCGAGATGATCAGCAGGAAATCCTGCGAGGCCTGGAAGACCTGGATGCCCTGTCGGCGGACTTCCTCCGGCAGGCGTTGCTCGACCCGGCTCAAGCGGTTCTGCACCTCCATCTGGGCTATGTCGATGTCGGTGCCGGCCTCGAACGTCAGCTCGATCGACGCACTGCCGTTGGAGCGGCTCGACGAGTCCATGTAGAGAAAGCCTTCGACGCCATTGAGCTCCTGCTCGATCACCTGAGTGACGTTGGTTTCGAGCACCGATGCGTCTGCGCCTGGGTAGGTCACGCTGATGCGCAGCGTCGGCGGGGCAATACTCGGGTATTGCTCGACGGGCAATGAACGCAGGGCCAACACGCCCCCCAGCAGGATGCCCAGCGCAATGACCCAGGCAAAGACCGGGCGCCGGATGAAGAACGCCGGCGTCATTGGCTGGACTCGGTCGCCATGGAGGACTCTGGCGCTTCCGGTGGGCCCTCAGGCTGGTAAGGCGTGGTCCGTACCGCAGCACCGCTGCGGACGCTGCCGCCGCCTTCGACGATCACCACCTCGCCGGCCTTCAGTCCCTCACGAATGACCCATTTGCTGCCCTGGAGCTCGCCGAGCTCGATCTCACGCGAGACGACCTTGTCGTCCTCGCCCACGAGCAGTACGCGCGCGGCCTGGTCGTTGACCATGACGGCACGCTGCGGAATCAGCACGCCATCAGGCCGGATGCCGGCATTGATGCGCCCGCGAACGAACTGGCCGGGTAGGAGCAACCTGTCCGGGTTGGGGAACTCGGCGCGCAAGGCCACGGTGCCGGTGTTCTCGTCGATGCTCATGGCGTAGAAGTTGACGTAGCCGAGATGCGGGTATTCGTGGCCGTTCTCCAGGATCAGCTTGACCTCCACACGCCCTCCCTCCGGTAGCTCAAGGGCGCCGGAGGCGAGCCGTGCACGGATCTGCAGGAGATCGGAGCTGGATTGGGCGAAGTTCACATAGACCGGGTCGAACTTCTCCACGGTGGTCAGCAGGGTGCCCTCGCTGGCGCTGACCAGCGCGCCTTCGGTGACCTGCGCGCGCCCGGCCCGGCCTTCGATGGGGGACTCGACTGTGGTGTATTCCAATTCGAGCTCGGCCGATTGCACGTTGGCCTCGGCTTGCGATACATCCGCTTTGGCGGTGCGCAAGGTGGCCAGAGCGGTGTCGTATTCCTGCTGGCTGATGGCCTGTTTGGCGACCAGGCCTTTGTAGCGTTTGACGTCCTGCGCGGCATTCAACGCGGTGGCTTCGGCACGCTCTAGGGCTGCCTTGGCTGCCTTGAGGTTGGCGCGCATCTCGCGCGGGTCGATCTGGAACAGGGGCGTGCCGACCTCGACGTCGGTGCCTTCTTCGTAAAGCCGTTCCTGGATGATGCCGTTGACCCGCGCGCGGATCTCGGCGATGCGAATGGCCTGGACGCGCCCTGGAAGCTCGATGATGTTGGGGATCGGTTTGGGATCGACCGTCACGACCTCCACCTTGGGCGATGGCGGTGCGGCTTGCTCGGTTTTTTTGTCGTCGGAGCAGGCCGCCATGAGCAGCGCCGTGGCGCTGATCAGCACAGCGTTTTGCAGTAACTGCCTCATTCAGTCGGACCTTTTGTCTCGTACTGTCTTCGCCGCGGTATAGCGCGCTGACCTACACTCGACCGCGGGTGGCGGGCACGGTTCCGGTTAAATCCCCCGTCTCGGCTCGATAGCGGCCACGCTGCCGCAAATGCTCGACGCGATGGGCGGTCAGCTTTTCGGCGTATGTACCACGATGTGTTGTCGCGCCTGGTCCGGCAGCGCTATGCCGGCCGAGCGCAGCGCGGCGACCAGCGCCTTGCGCACCTCCGACGCGGTGGTAACGAAATCCGAGCGGCGCGAGTCGCACCAGAACAGGACGTCGAACACCAGCTGACTCTCGCCTAGATCATTGAGTAGTACCTCGGCGTGCGGAGTGGCCAACACACCGGGCGTCTGCTGGGTGGCGTCGCGCATGACCACGCTGATAGCGTCGATATCGATGCCGTAATACAGCATGCAGACCACCTTGCCGCGGCGGATCGGCGCCGCTGTGTTGTTGGTGACGCGCGAGGTGAAGGTCTCAGCGTTGGGCACCAGTACCCGGCGCCCGTCATAGGTGCGGATCTGGGTGGCGCGCAGTTCGATGCGCTCCACGCTCCCTTCGGTTTCACCAATGATGATCTGGTCGCCCAGCTGAAACGGCCGCAGCGTCAGGATCAGCAGACCGCTGACGAAGTTGGAGAGGATGTCCTTGAGGGCAAAACCCAGCGCCAGGCTGGTCAGGCCAAGCCCGGTGGCGAGGGTGCTCGGTTCCAAGCCAAAGGCGCTTGCGGCAACGATGATGCCGAGCACCCATATCGCGTAATAGCTCACCTGCCGGACCAGATTTTCGACGGTCAAGTCGTTGGCCAGACGGCTCACAATCTTCTTCATGAGCGCGCGTACAGCGGTAGCCAGCCCCCAGAACAGCAGCAGCACCAGCAGCGCGGCCAGTACTCGCGGAATGATATTGATCGCTGACTCGAGCAGGCGCGCAAAAGCATTTTCGACGCTCGACTGGACCGAGGTTATAAACCGTCCACGGTCCGAATCGCGGCGTTTGGCCGCCGTCGCCAGGGCCCGGTCGAGTATCGCTGCCCAGTCTCGGGCGAGCCGGTCGAGCGGTTGTCCATTGGCTTCGGCATCAGCTGGTGCGACCACCATCAATGGGCGGCCGGCCACGCTGATCTGCAGGCCGTCGTCGTCCTCGGCTTCGGTGGGCTCGATGCGCGCCCTCGTGATGCCCTTCGGCGTTTCCAGCACAGCCGCCAATTGCCGTTCGATCTGTCGTGCTCGCGGGCGCGCTTCAAGCTCTTCGTGGGGGCCGATGCGAAACAGGGCGCGGCCGTCCAGGCGCACGGTCGCGACCCCTTCCTGCGCCCAGGCGTGTGATGTCGGCAGCATTGCGACGCAGAGCAGGGCCAGCAGGCCAAGCGTTCGTAGCAGGGCGGGAAAAGCAGTCACGAGGCGAGGAGACAGGGTCATCATGGTTGATATGCCGTAGCCGTAAACAAACAGGCCGCCGGGTTGGCGGCGGCCTGTTGATGAAACTTGCAACCTGCGGTTGTGCGTACCGAGGGACTGTGGTTGCTATGCGATCGTCTCCAGTTGGCGTTAGAAAATCAGCGCGAACAAGCCGATCACCACCAACAGACCGATCAGAAAGATGATGCCTACTGTGCTGCCCAGAAACTTCAGCATGAGGATGACTCCTTTGCATTGGGTTCACTGAATCCGACTGGGCATGCGCGCGAAACGTTCAGAAAACCGGGCGGCCGGTCGTAGCCGCTGCAATTTCAGAGGCTTTTCCAGATCAGCTGCAGCCCGGCCAGAAGCATGCCCACGCGGGCGATTCGGTAAAACAGTTTGTGGTCGATGCGCTTGTGCAACCAGAGACCGGCCCAGACGCCAAACGGCACCACTGGTGCCAGCGTCAGGCTGATCAACAGGTTTTCGCGACTGAACTGGCCGAGCGCGGCATAGGGGATCAGCTTGATCGCGTTGGTCATCAGGAAGAACAGGTTGATGGTCGCCACATAGCGCAGCTTGTCCAGCTGCTGCGGCAGCAGGTGCATCATGATGGGCGGCCCGCCGGCGTGGGCGACGAAACTGGTGAAACCGGCAATCGAGGAAAGCAACGTACCGCGACCCCGCTGCAGCGGTCGCGGTTTGTCGTTGTTGGTGAACAGACCCAATAGCACGAAGCCGACCGCAATCGCGCCCATCATCAGCCCGACCATGCGCTCGTCGAGCATGCCGAAGGTCAGCGAACCCAGCGCGATGCCGATCAACGCACCGGGCATCATCACTTTCAGGTTCGCCTTGTCCCAGTGACCGACATAGGCCTTGAGACCTACCACATCGGCAAGACAGAGAATCGGCAGCATTACCGCGGCGGCCTGTTTCGGCGAGATTGCCAGCGCCAACAACGGTACGGCGATCCCGCCCAGGGCGCCACCGAAGCCGCCTTTGGACAGGCCGGTCAGAAAGATCGCCGGCAGGGCGAACAGCAGAAAGTCAGAAAGCGTCATGAGTGTGATCAGGCGTGCAGGGTCAGGGGTTGGCTTCGTTGTGCATCATCGCATCTTCGCCACGTGCCTGGCCGCGCGGCAATGTGCGAGAGAGAGGATCGCTTGCAGTGGATCGTGGTCAGCATCTTTAACGCAGACTGACAGGTGATCCATGAGCCCATTTAACGCGATTCCATTTCACGCCTCCGCATGCATGGAGCCGTCCCGCGCGGCAGCTGGCGTTCTGCTGGTACTGGCGACAAGCCTGGCGTGCCAGGCGCAAGCTCAGGAGCCTCACCCATTGATTGGCTTGATAAACGAATTCCGTGAGGCGGAAGAAAGTTGCGGGGACGGCAAGGGCCAAACTGTCGGGCCTCTGGCGCCGAACGAGGCACTGAATGTGCAGCCGGCCGCCAGCGGCGCTCAGCTGCAGAAAGCGCTGCAAGCTGCGGACTATCGACCGGCCAAGCTGCAGGCCATGTCCGTTGCAGGCCCGGCGGACGCGAAAACAGCCATGCAAGCGTTGAAGCAGCGTTATTGCGCGCCGCTACGTAGTCACGAGTTCGCTGAGATCGGCGTGTCACGCAAGGGCAACACTTGGCAGGTGCTACTGGCCCAACCGCTGCTGTCGCCTGATCTAGGCGACTGGCAGCAGGTGGGCAAGAACATTCTGCAACGGGTCAACGAAGCGCGGTCCAAGCCGCGAACCTGCGGTAGCCGTTCGTTCAAGGCTGCTCCGGCGCTGACCTGGGATGCCAAGCTGGGCGATGCCGCGCTCGCCCACAGCCGTGACATGGCAGCGCAGAATTACTTCAGCCATCGGGCTCCGGATGGCAATCAGGTCAGCGACCGCGCCAGCCGTGCCGGCTATAGCTGGCAGCGGATCGGCGAAAACATTGCGGCTGGGCAAGGCTCGGAGAAGCAGGTCATGGCCGGTTGGCTGGCCAGCCCTGGGCACTGCAGCAACATCATGAACCCGGATTTCACCGAGATGGGCGCGGCCTATGCGATCGATAAGTCCAGCGCCGCCGGCAGCTACTGGACACAGGTGTTCGGCACGCCTCGCTAGGCTGCTGGTGAAGGCGCGCGTTCAGTTCTGGCTCTCCAGCCAGTTGTGCGCTTCGGTGTTCTGGTTTTCGTCGAAGGCCTTGATCGACAGGCCGGGAAACAGTGCCCCCTCGATCTCGCTGGCCTTGCGTAGCCACTCCTTGCTGGATACCACTGCGCAGCGATCGAAACGGCGGATGAAGCGAAACAGTTGGGGAATTCGTGCCAGTTCGACACCCATCGCGCCCAGCGTCGGAACATCGAAGTCGCCGATGCGATAGAGCATCTGGCCGTGACTGATGCCTTCTGATTTTCGCAGCAGTTCGTCCAACGCAAAGCGCATCTCGCTGCTGTCGAGTTTGCCGGAGAAATCCACGTCGATGCGTTTATCACCAATGCGGGTTACATGAAACATGACGAGTCCTCAATGAAATGGGTGGCAGCCAAGCAGCCCTGCCATTACCTGACCATAGTCGTTATGTGGCGTTCGGTTGAGCTAAAAAACCACTTTTACCAGCCTCTTTAGTGATCTGGATCAAGGCGCCGACCGGCCGGTCATGAGCGATTAAAATCGGCTCAAACCCTTGTGTGGCGGGCTTTTGCGAAAGTTTGTCTATGGCTATCAAGTTGCCGCGGCTGCAGCCGAGAAGTGTGTAATCGCGATTCTTTCTGTCGACTGTGTCGCATCCTCTCCTGCAGTTGGATATCCCCCATGACCAGCACCTTGGCGAACGTCATTCAATCTCTCTTGCGCGGGCTGGGTCTGCGTACCATCAATCAGCAATTCTTCTTTTCCTACAGCCTGATCTTTCTTTGCGCGGCGCTAACGGCCGGTGTGCTGTTCATGTCCAGTAAGGACGCCAGCCAGATCGACATGGCCGGTGCCCAGCGCATGCTCAGCCAGAAGATGATGAAAGAGGCGTTGCTGGCCGCACAGGGCATCGGTGGCCCGGCTGAGGTGGATAAAACCATCCAGCGCTTCGAGCAGTCTCATCGTCTCCTGCTCAATGGCGATGGTAGCCAGGGCATCGCCCCGGTGGAGCTGGCTAGCGCCAAGCCTCATCTGCAGCGCGTCGACCAGATATGGCAGCGCTATCGTCCAGCCGTACAGTTGTTGGCCGCTGGCCAGCAGGCTGATCTCAAAACGGTCGCCGCGGATGCCAATGAGATTCTCACCGCCTCCAACGAGGTGGTGTCTCTGATTTCGACTGAAGTGAACCGCAATACGACCCAGCAGCTCTGGGTTGCGATGGGTTCGACTCTGACCATTTTGTTATTGGTTGTCCTCGGTCGGGTTGCTGGCATGAATTGGTTGATGCTGCATGTCGATCAACTCCGTGAGCGGCTGGAGAAGGTTAGCCAGGGCGACTTCTCTTCGCCTATGCAGGTGCGCCATGCGGACGACGAAATCGGCATGATCACCCTTGCTTACAACCGTCTGCTGGGAGAGGTTGGCGAGATGATCCGTGGCGTGCGCCAGGCCGCCGATGATGCCGATGGTCAGTGCGTGCGCATGGCGAGTCTGGCGGGCGACAGTGCGCGCAACGTTGAAAGTCAGCAGGCCGAGATCGATCAGGTCGCCACTGCCATGAACGAGATGCTCGCCACCTCGCAGGAAGTCGCGCGCAGCACTGTCGAAGCGGCCAGCGCCGCCGACGTCGCCGAGCAGGAAACCAGCGCGGGTAACGCAGTGATGAACCAATCGGTTACGGCTATCCGCGCCCTGACCGGGCATGTTGATGGCCTGGCCGGCGTGATGCAGCAGCTGGTGCAGGACAGCCACGAAATCGGCAAGGTGCTCAATGTGATCAGTGGCATCGCCGAGCAGACCAACCTGCTGGCGCTTAACGCTGCCATCGAGGCTGCGCGCGCGGGCGAGCAGGGTCGCGGCTTCGCCGTGGTGGCAGATGAGGTCCGCAGCCTGGCCAGCCGCACGCAGGATTCAGCCAAGGAAGTCAGTGTGCTGGTCGAGCGGCTTCAGAGCCAGGCTACACGTGCCGGCGAAGCCATGGACGCTTCACGGCAGAGCAGCACGACAACGCTTACGCAGATCGAAGCGGCGCAACATGCCCTGGGACAGATTGTCGGCGCGGTGCAGACCATTCGCGGCATGACCAACCAGATTGCGACGGCGGCGGAGGAGCAGTCGCATGTTGCCGAGGACATGAACCAGTCGCTGACCCGTATCGCCCAGGTGGCCGATCAGGCAGCCAGCGCCACGCACGACACGGCGGCGTCAGGCAACACCATCATGCAGAGCATGAACGGGCTCAAGGCGTTGACGGGGCGTTTCCGTCTGCAGGCGTGATCGTCAAGGTGGGGGAGGTGCTGCTTGGAGGAGGGCGCTTCTTTACATCGACAGCAAAGAGCGGCGCCCCCGCATTTGAGGTGCGGGGGCCGAGGGATCAGTCCTGGCGGCTGGTCACTTCCAGCAGGTGATAACCGAACTGGGTTTTCACTGGGCCCTGGACTTCATTGAGCGGGGCGCTGAAAACCACGGTGTCGAATTCCTTGACCATCTGACCGGGGCCGAACGAGCCCAGGTCGCCGCCCTGACGGCTGGACGGGCAGGTGGAATTGTCCTTGGCAACCTGAGCGAAATCGGCACCGCCTTCGATGGCAGCCTTCAGCTCGTTGCACTTTTCTTCGGTAGGAACAAGGATGTGGCGGGCGGTGGCTCGTGCCATGTGGGTCTACTCCAGTGGGAAAGGTGCGAGCCTACCGGATTTGCTCAGCGATTCAAGCATCGGCTCAGTTCGGCTCGGGCGAGGGCTGCTCCGGTGAGTTCTGCAGGATCGCCAGGCTGCGTTCGTATTGCTCGGCACTGAGTGGCATGTAGCCGGTGAAGTGAATCCAGCCGGGCAACCCCTGCAGATAGTGTTCGACGAATGCGCGGGTGATCGGTTTGCGCTGCAGGCTCTCTTCGTTCAGGTATACAAACAGCGGGCGCGTCAGTGGCTGATAGCGTCCTTCGCTGACCGTGGCGAGCGTCGGGTAAACCGGTCCGTTGCCGTTGTCCACGGCGAGCAACTTCAGTTCGTCCCAATGCCGATGGTACGCACCGATGCCAAAGAAGCCGAGCGCATCGGGCTCGGCTGCAATCTCGGCGGCCAGCTGTTCCTCGTCTTCGCTGGCGGTGTAGTCCTGACGGCTGCGGTGCGTCGCGCCGACGATCTCGCGGGTAAAAACATCGTAGGTGCCCGAATCCTGGCCCCGTCCGAACAGTTTCACGGGGCGGTCCGGCCATTCGGGGCGGATCTGGTTCCAGCGCGTGACCCGACCTTCTGCATCCGGTGCCCATAGGGCCTTGAGTTCATCTACCGTGATGTCTTTCGCCCAGTGGTTGCTGGGATGTGCCACTACCGCAATGGAGTCCATGGCCAGGGGGATCTTGCGGTAGCGGACGTCATTCTTGGAGCACTCTGCCTGTTCTTCGGCGTTCATTTCGCGCGACGCATCATTGATATCCGTTTCGCCGGTGCAGAATCGACGAAAACCCGCGGTGGTCCCGGAAAACTCAACGTCGATCGGATGACCGGGGCGGGCACGCTGAAACCGTTTTATCGCTTCACGGGTTAGAGGGTAAACCGTGCTCGATCCGTCGATGAGCAGCCCTTCGGATGCCGCTGCCTCCGTTGCTGCCTCGGCTGATGCGAGTGTGGTGTGCAGGACAAGCAACAGGCTGATCAGCAGCAGAGCGCTGGATTTGGCGATGTGCATGGAGCGTTCCCTCTACCGGCTCAGGATTTCGGTTTCAGCCAGTCAGCCTTGAGCGTGGTCCAGAACAGCTGGAGGCTGTTGAAGCGCGTGTCCACGGCATTGATGTAGTCATCCAGATGGTCGATTTCACGGTGTTGCGCTTGTTGTTCCTGTCCGTCGATGCGTTCGAGCTGGGCCTCGAGTTCGTTCAGCGATTCACGGAGTTCGCGGATGCGGTTCTCGGTCTGGATGCGGCGTTCGCTTTGCATGATTGGCTCCAGGCAGGATCAGAGTTGGCTGCCGCCAATAAGCAGCAACGGAAGGCCGAAGAACACGCCGCCGATATAGGCCCCGACATACAGCTTGTTGCGCTGAGCCAGGTCCGCGAGGAAGTTGGCAATCGCCGGAGGCACGCCGCGCAGGAACGGCAGCACGTAGATGATGGAAATTCCCAGGAGGTTGAACATCAGATGCACCAGCGCGATCTGCATCGCCAGTTCTGCCGTGGGGCCGGCGATCGCCGTGGCGGCCAGCAGGGCGGTGACGCAGGTGCCAATGTTCGTACCCAGGGTGAATGGATAGACCTGCCGGAGCGTGAACACGCCCGTGCCGGCCAACGGCACTATCAGTGCTGTTGTGGTGGATGACGATTGCACCAGTATGGTGATGACCGTTCCAGAGGCAATGCCGGACACCGGTCCGCGCCCGACGCTTGCATGCATGATGTCTTTGGCGCGACCCACCATCACCTTGCGCAGCACCTTGCCAATCGCCTGGACCACGAAGAGGATCAGCCCGATCCCGATGATGATCAGCCCGACGCCGGCCCACACCGTGCTCGGCAGCCAGGACACGCTGGCTTCGAGCAGCTCGCTGGCAGGGGTCAGTATGGTCTTCATGAAGTTCATGCTCTTCATGTCGACGCCGGCACTGTCATGCACCAGCAGGCCCGCAAGCGCCTGTGACGTGCGCTCCAGTGGATGAAAGAGCAACTCCAGCGGCAGCAGGATGGCCACCGCTGTGATATTGAAGGCGTCATGCACCGTGGCCGCAGCGAAGGCTCGGTGAAACTCTTCTCCACTGCGGATATGGCCGAGGCTGACAATGGTGCTCGTCAGCGATGTGCCGATGTTTGCGCCCATGATCAACGGAATCGCGATAGGGATCGGCAGGCCGCCGGCGACCATGCCCACGATGATGGAGGTCACCGTGCTGGAACTCTGAATCAGCGCCGTGGCAGCCAGGCCGATCATCAGCCCGACAAAGGGGTTGGTGGCGAAAGCGAACAGTTCTTTTGCGTTGTCGCCCACCGCGGGTTTGAAGCCGTCGCCAATCGCGCCGACCGCAGCCAGCAGCAGATAGATCAGCGTGACCACCAGCAGCCAAGACAGCCATTGCCGCGTAATCGGAGTGGAGGATTTTGCCGCCAGGGCACCGGCGTTCATCGTCATCAGGCAACTCCCGTGAGCGTGTCAGTTGCTCGACGGTGTGCCTCGGCCGTGACTACTTGATGACCGAAACGGCAGAGGGAGACTAACGGTCAGTGGGCTCAGCGATAGGAAGGCTATCAGCGCCCGCGCAGCGTCATTTCGTGCGGATTGCAGGCCGTAGGCGGTGCGTTGCTGAATGGAAAGGGGGGCAGGAGCCTGCCGCTAACAGGCTCCGTTCGCTACCGCTCGTGAGCCACGCTCAGGCAGCGTTGCTGCTGCGTGTGGCTTCGGCTGTGGGGCGCTCGGCCAGATACCGTTCCAGGCGCGACTTGTCAGCCTCATCGAACGCCAGACCGAGCTTGGTCCGGCGCCAGAGAATATCGTCGAGCTGCGTCGCCCATTCTTCACGACGAAGGTAGTCGACTTCCAGGGCATACAGCTGCTGGCCGAGGTCTTCGCCCAGTGCATCGATCGAGCGGGCATCGCCAAGCATGCGCCAAACGCGATTGCCGTAGAGGGTCGCCCAACGTTTGGCCAGCTGTTGATCGATGCCCTTCACCTCGGCCATCAACTCAGCAGCAAGCGCCTCGGCGGTGGTCATGCCTTCCCCACCAGGCAACGTATCCTTGGCGGTCCAACTTGGGCCCATTTTCGGAAAAAATGGCTTGAGCTGAGCCATCGCCGATTCGGCGAGTTTGCGGTAGGTGGTCAGCTTGCCGCCGAACACCGAGAGCAAGGGCGCCTGCTTCTCTTCGGCAGCCAGAGACAAGGTGTAATCGCGCGTCACCGCCGATGGGTTATCCGACTCGTCGTCACACAACGGCCGAACACCGGCAAACGTATGAACGATGTCATCCGCCTTCAGCTGCTTGCGGAAGTGGCTATTGGCGACGCCCAGGACATAGGCGATCTCTTCTTCACTGATGCTGACCGTGGCTGGGTCGCCGCGGTATTCGCGGTCGGTAGTCCCGATCATGGTGTAGCGGTCCAGATACGGGATGGCGAAGACGATGCGCCGATCCTCGTTCTGCATGATGTAGGCCTGCTCACCTTCGTACAGTTTCGGCACGATGATGTGGCTGCCCTGAATCAGGCGGATGCCGTAAGGCGAGCGCTGCTGCAGGTTCTCACCGATGAACTGCGCCACCCACGGCCCCGCCGCGTTGACCAGCGCCTTGGCGCGTAGGGAGAAACGGCTGCCATCCTGACGCTGCAGTTCGACATGCCAGATGCCGCCGGCGCGCTTGGCGCTCAGGCATTGGGTACGGGTGTGGATGTGCGCGCCTTTTTCCCGCGCGGCCATGGCGTTAAGCACGACCAGTCGCGCATCGTCGACCCAGCAGTCGGAATATTCGAAGCCGCGCTTGATGGCGGGCTGGAGCGGGCTTTCACTACCAAAGCGCAAGCCGCGCGAAGCAGGCAGCTTCTCGCGCTTGCCAAGGTTGTCGTAGAGAAACAGCCCGGCGCGAATCATCCAGGCGGGGCGCAGGTGCGGACGATGTGGCAATACGAAGCGCATGGGTTTAACGATATGCGGCGCTTTCGCCAAGAGCACTTCACGCTCGGCCAGGGCCTCGCGCACGAGGCGGAATTCGTAGTGCTCCAGATAGCGAAGGCCGCCATGGATCAGTTTGCTGCTGGCCGACGACGTGTGGCTGGCCAAATCATCACGCTCGCACAGAAACACCGACAGGCCACGTCCGGCTGCATCAGCAGCGATGCCTACACCATTGATGCCACCGCCAATCACAGCGATGTCGTACAGCTCGGAGACGGTCTCAGTCACGGGATTCTCCTCAAGAACGAACATTAATTTTCGAATGTGAACATCCTAGCGCACATATGAATGGCTCTCTAGAGCTGACGTTCATTTTTTATATCAAAAGAAAATAATCGAACCTATACGAACAGCTAATTGGTGCTTAGCCGGGCATTGAGATAATGCCGGTCAGCGAATGCGTGCGGTCAGTGTGGGCGTGAGAGGTTATGGCAATGCTATTGGTGGGCTGAAGCCTACCCTACTGCTGCGGCGGGCTGACGATCACCGGCACGAACGTATCGGCGGTTAGAGGGGAGGCTGAGG
>ERZ1673962.73-NODE-73-length-82186-cov-39.212039_pt1 | contig 82186 bp, 82 predicted proteins | sample MGYA00580188_ERZ1673962 | MGnify/ENA primary metagenome ERZ1673962 (study PRJEB41334, sample SAMN05608104) | rock metagenome | biome: terrestrial subsurface; feature: shale formation; material: shale | place: USA: Pennsylvania ...
CTCAGGGGTAAAGGAACGACGTTGTCTTTTCATTGAACACCTCTTGGGTAGCAAGAGTACCACCTATCTGGGTGTCTGGAATCATTAGACCACTACAAAGTGTACGCAAGGATTGGGGGATGAGGAGGCAGAGGCTGCCCCCTGCCTATACTACGAGCGGGAAATAACTCCCGGGTGCCATTTAATCAATGCAACCACTGTAGAACTCGTCGAAGTATATCTCCTTTTCTCCCCATGGCCCTCGCTTGAGCACAAACTGAATCGCATGCTCCAGCGCTTCGCTCGGATAAATTTCTTCGAAGCTGTACTTAAGGCTCCAGATGGCAGCGTCATCGCCCGTTGAATACATGTCTAACGCAACTGGGGAAAAATCTTCAGCAATAAGATCGTAAGCATCTTTTTCTGCAAACCTGCGGCAGCCATGGGGTAATGCTTTAAACACCGCGGCTCTCAGCGCATTACCTAACTTATCTGCACGAGAGGAGACATCTCTATAAGACAGCTCTTGAGCACTTTGGAACCGCCCAACAGAATCGAGAGTCTTCATCAAGAGAGACCAATTATCGAAACCAGCATGCTTTGCGACGATGTCATAGCACTGACTGAGCGTATTGCTCGAGTGTCGTTTTTCCTCTTGCACTGCTTCTTTTACAGCATTGACCAAGCCTTCAAAGTGGTGCTTGTCGAAGATGCTTTGATGCGTATCACGGGAGAAGTTTGATTTTTTCATACCCTAATCACTCTTTCAGCACTCAAGTGACGCAACATTGCCAGTCCGCAAGCAAAATGCATGAGTGCAAATGAATGAAGTAGGTAGGTAGAAGAATGAGGTTGATTCACTTCGCAATGCGGACTTGCTGGCTCACCTCTGAAGCCAAGAAAGATGTTACCACAACTCCATCTTCGTTCAAGCATCCTCACCATCACGTCTGTCACCAGCCTCATTGCTTCTGGGTTCTAATCTGACAGCCTGCTGCACCTGCAGGTGCAAATAGTTAACTTTACCCGCTTGACTATGGTACTCATGCCACCGATTATAGCTATAGGAATTACCATTTCAGAAGCAGTAACAAGGATTCTCTCATTTACCGGCGAGTAAGGTCTATGAGCACTGATCAATCCAAAGCTTTTATCTGGGTGGGGAGTGATAATTTTCACGTTGGTTCTACTTTTCCCTCCACATACCTCGGATGAGGGCTAAGGGGTCCGCAGAGTGATAGTGCCATCCCTTCTCCTTGTTTTTTCTATTATATTTCCTTAAGTAATTTCAAAATAGCAACCTATGAACATCAAGAGGACCATCATGGCGACCGACGAGACAGATCAGGTTCAATGTGCACAGTGCCTTTGCACACTCTATTGGACAAATGCTGGAGATGGTGGAGTTACAGGAGAGATTTGCGGTACCTGCCAACAAGAAGAAGACGACTGGTATGACACCATGATGGATGACGATTAAAAGACCAACTGCTGGGCAATAATTGGCAGAAGGAACAACTTAACCTTTATCTTTTAAACATTGGTACTCACGGGAAATTTTATAATAATTCTAAGAAGCGCCGAAAAGCCGTTCTAAATCCATCAAGTGATCAACAGAGGTCCCCTAGGATTCCTCTAATTTTCTATTAGAATCATATTGATCATTCATTTAAGCTTTTGACTATTTCTTCACCAATGCTATTTGAGAAGTAGATTTCTTCAGAATAGCCTTCACTTCGAACCAAGCCTGACGAATAAAGCGATTGACTGGTTTCATCATCCAGAATTGAGGAGAAAGGTCTATGCAGCTCAGGATTATATGACTTAATTTTATCATAGTAATCAGGTAAAGATATTAAGTCACCGACGTAAGCAATTTCAATTGATTTTGCAATCCTAAGGAATTGATCATACTGAATCAATCCCTTCATATATCGAGCAAAGACCTTGCCTAGAATAAACGCTTTGTCGAAATCTTCATGCCTGTCTAATAATAAAACCAAGTTTTCACCAACCTTCTTTGCAAAGGATTTATCTTGCTGAATCATCTCTCGAAATTCATCACGTTCTGAGACTGATACAGCGTCGGTTCCGGCTAGAAAACTTGCGACTTTCTTTATGAAAATTCTATCTCGAATTGCACCTAAAGCATTGTAGGTTTTTATCATCCACCCTACTATTGGAAGATCACGGAATACTCCTTCTTCCAGAAACCCGTCTAAAGCAAATTCTGCAGCTTCTGCCGCCATATCTACTACGCCTGCCCGTGACACAGAGTCAATCAAAGACCCCCCAAGGCTTTCACTGTCATTTGAGCGGGTTTCTTCGGAGGAGCGTTTCATATGATCCATCTCATGCGTGGTTATTATCAATAATATTCTTTATTTTTCTTCTGACATCCATAGTTATGATTATTGGCCACCATAAAGTTTCAGCCCACATCCAGAGGCTCCACAAAGTTGAAAGAAAACCATGATCATATGTACGTTCGATTTCGAAGAATGTAACAAAAGGACTAATATCAAATATAAAAAACAGCAGACTATCAGAGGGCAAATAGAAAACTGAGGATAAAAATGATGTCAGGTCGCTTATGGTCGTTACCCCATCTTGATTGGCATCCAGAGATAATTGATACCATGGAGCATCAATTACCGAATGCTCAAAGTATCCGTAAGCCACTGTCAAGCCTATTATCAGAACCAAGAGGAGGTACGACATGCTGAGGCGTCCTTACTTATACGGTTATAATTGTAAGCAAACAAAAAGAATGCGCGTTGGTTTAGTCATCCCTACCCCTGCTATTTAAGTACCAACAGCTGGCGGATGCGTTCCAGATCTTCAGGCGTATCAACCCCTGCAGGCGGTGTTTCATCAGCCGCATCCACATGGATGCCAACACCATTCCAGAGTGCACGCAGCTGTTCCAGGCATTCGGTCTGTTCCAAGGGTGCTGGTAGCCAACGAACAAAGTCATTGAGCAACTTGACCCGATAGGCATACAGGCCAATATGCCTTTGCCAGGAAAACCCTTCCGGCATTGTGGACCGACCTACCTCACTCATGAAGCTGTCACGCGGCCAGGGTATTGGTGCGCGACTGAAATACAGTGCCATGCCCTGGTGGTCGGTCACGACCTTGACTACGTTGGGGTTGAGCAACGCATCAACCGTTTCAATCGGCTCGGACAGGGTTGCAATTCCAGCCATCGGCAGTGCCATAAGGTTGTGTGCAACCTGATTGATGATTCTGGGTGGAATCAAGGGTTCATCGCCCTGAACGTTCACCACAATATCGTCGGCGTAAAACCCCAGCTTGTGAACGACCTCCTGCAGCCGGTCAGTACCGGAAGGATGGTCGTCTGAAGTCATGCATACTTCAGCGCCAAAGTTCTGGGCAACATGTGCAATACGCTCATCATCCGTTGCAATGATGACGCGAACTGCTTCACTTTCACAGGCACGCTCATAGACATGTTGCAACATCGGTTTGCCGGCAAGATCCGCCAGCGGCTTGCCCGGAAAGCGGCTGGAAGCATATCGAGCAGGAATGACAACTGAAAAACTCATGGCTTACTTGCTCTCTTTGAGTCGTTCATCGGTCGTCAGGGTACGGGCCTCGGACTCCAGCATGACCGGAATATCGTCTCTGATCGGGTAGGCCAGGCCGCTGGCACGGCAGATCAGCTCATTGCTTTCCCTGTTCCACTCAAGCGGTGCCTTGGAGACTGGGCAAACGAGAATATCAAGCAGTTTCGGATCCATCTTTGTGTCCTGTGGGTTGTGCCGACCTGGAGGTCAGGCGTGTCAGCAAGGTCTGCTCTACATGAGCATCCAGCTGGGCATCCACTCTAAGGGCCCAGCCATTGGCAAGATCGAACTGGCTGCATTTTACCGCATCTTTCTCGGTCATGATCAACGGTAACCCGGATCCAAAGCTGAGTGCATCTTCATTCAGGTTTGCATGGTCAGCCATAGGGTGCTCAATCGGATCAAAGCCCAGTTCACGCAGAGTTTGAAAAAAACGGGCCGGGTTACCAATACCAGCTACCGCATCGACACGTCGCTCAAGTGGCCAGGTATCGGCCGTTATCGCGTCACCACCAGCAAGCGGATACAGTTTTCCAGCTTCAAGATTCATTGGGCACCATGGCAGGCGAAGATCAGTCAGCTGCTTTCGTGCGGTTGGTGAAAGCGGGCCATTGACGACCACGAGATCCACCAGCTGCAGCCGTTCTGGAGGCTCACGCAGAGGTCCCTCCGGCAGACAGCGCCCATTGCCAAGCCCTCGAGCACCGTCTATCACTGCGATTTCAACCGTACGCGGCAATGCATAGTGCTGCAGGCCATCGTCACTGATCAGAACATCGCAGGCATGATGCTGCAGAAGCTCACGTGCAGCCGCAACGCGATTCGGATCAATATACAGTGGCACTCCTGTTCGCCGCACTATCAGACAGGGCTCATCTCCCCCTTCCCGGGCTGAAGTAGAAGATGTAACTGGCCATGGGTAGCACGCCGGCTTGGCGCCATAGCCTCGACTGATAACGCCCGGTGTCCAGCCGTGCCTTCGCAGCAGTTCAATCAACGCGATGGTAAGCGGAGTCTTGCCCGTTCCCCCTACACTGATATTGCCCACGATGATCACAGGGACCGGCAGCTGATTTTCCGCGGACGCTTCGAAGCGTTTCGAAAACCTCTTGCGGGCAACCCGCTCCACCAGCGCTGACAGTGGTCTCAGCAACTTCAACCAACGGGCATTGCGATACCAGGCAGAGTCTAGTGACATCAGTCAGAGCTGGTTTTTTGGGTGGTGATGCTGAGCTTGCTGAAACCCAGCTTTCCGGCTACATCCATGACGGTAACCACCGACTGGTGTGCCGCCTGGGCATCTGCCGTGATAATGAATGGCACGTCACGCGCCTCACCTGCGAGCTTGAGCAACGCACGGCGAAGGGTCAGGGCATCGCTACTCACCAAAGATTCGCCATTGATTGTGTACTGCCCTTCAGCTCCTACAACCACATCAATGCTGCCTGTCTGTTGCTGGGCTTCTCCTTCCGCAGAAGCCTCCGGCAAACTGATGGTCAGGTGAGCTTCGCGCGTGAAGGTGGTGGATATCATAAAGAAAATCAGCAGCAGAAAGACCACATCAATCAATGGTGTCAGGTTGATATTGATCTCTTCCCTGCGTTGACGTTGAAATTTCACCCTGGACTCCGTTAGCGAATATCAACTTCACGATCACCATGGATCGCTTCGACCAGCTTGATCGATTCCTGCTCCATGGTCAGTACCAGAGAGTCGACGCGCCGCTGGAAATAACGGTGCATGACCAGGGCGGGGATGGCAACAGACAAACCTGCCGCCGTGGTTATCAATGCCTCGGAGATGCCACCAGCCAGCACCCCGGCGTTGCCAGTACCTTGAATCATGATCTCCGTGAACACCTTGATCATGCCAATGACAGTACCCAACAGACCCAGCAGCGGTGTTATGGCAGCAATGGTCCCCAGAGGGTTCAGGAACCGCTCCATATCGTGCACCACATGTGAGGCCTCTTCCTGGATACTCTCTTTCATGATGTCACGACCATGACGGGAGTTGTTCATGCCGGCCACAATGATACGCCCGAGTGGGCTTTCCTGTCGGATAACACTCATGTACTCGGCAGTGAGAGTACCACTGCGCGTCATCTCCCAGACTTGGGCCAACAGTCCCGGGGGAGTAATTTTCCGTGGGCGCAACACCATCAGCCGCTCCAGGCAGATAGCCAGCGCAACCACTGAACAGGCAACAATTGGCAGCATCAGCCAGCCACCAGCGACAATAAGTTCAAACACCTTCAGATCACCTCCTGTTGATTGAAATAACTCTAACACAGCCCCATAGGCAGGAGTAGGCGTTAACCAGCTGTCCAGTAACGCTTTTTAAGTTCTCTGTGTGAGATCACGCTACAGCTGTCATTGTCAGCTTTCAGCAGCAGCGCACCCTGCCTGGCAGTACTGCTCCAGGGGATTTCGCGGTTCTCGATGCGTTCAATGACATCGGCATGCGGATGACCGAAGCGATTGCCATATCCGGCACTGATCACAACATGTTCTGGCATGGCGTAATCCAATAACGCCCCTGCAGTGGAATCACGACTGCCATGATGCCCCGCTACCAGCCAGGTAACCGGTTCAACCTGCCCTGACGACAGCAGGCGATATTCACCACTCTGACTCAGATCACCGGTCAGCAGCAGTGAACAGCGCCCATTGCTGACCCTCAATACACAGGAGCGATCATTGCTGCTGAGGTCTGCATAGTCGCCGAAGGGATCCAGCAAGGTGAACGAGATGTCCCCTATTTGCCAGCTGCCGCTGCGACACTCCTGCACCTGTACATTGGGAAGCTCTTCACCTCCCAGCAACGTACCGATTGCATATCCCTGCCGCAACGCTGCAAAACCCCCGCTGTGATCCGCATCTGCGTGACTGACTACCACCCACTCAAGTTCAGGGCGAGCCTGGCTGCGAAGATAGGGCTCCACTGTATATGCAAAGGCTGAACGTCCATTACCGAATCCGGGACCGGTGTCGTAGAGAAGGCGGCCCTCTGCCGTTTCAATCAGGATTGCCTGCCCTTGGCCAACATCAAAAACCCAGGCATTGAAATGTCCTCTTGATGGCTGAGACACCGGCATAGCAAGCAACGGCAAACAGGGCAACAGTGCGATGGCCCGTATTCGAAACGGCAGCGGCAGTAATATGATTGCTGAACCCAAAATGGCCAGCACCAGCAACGTCAGACTCGGGCGACCGACCTGCAACAAAAGACCTGGAATCTGTGCAGCCCATTGCAGCAGCCCCCAGATCATCTCAAGGTTCCAGTTCAACAGCGTCGCGGCATCAGGCCACTGAAGCACTAACAGAAGCAGAACCGGCAGCGCCCAGATCGTGGCCGAGACCCAAGGCACGGCAATGAGATTCATCACAATCCCCGCCGGACTGAGCTGATTGAAGTTCATGACCATAACCAGAGACATGCCAGCAAACAGTGTCAGCTGTAATCGCCACCACTCTCCGGGCAAGCGTAACCAGACACAGGAAAGCGGCTGCTGCCGGCGTTGCTGCAGCTGCCAGAGAATCAGTGCCACCGCGCCAAAGGAAAGCCACAGCCCCGGCTCCAATATCGCCAGCGGCTGTACGGATACTATCACCAGCAACGAAAGCTTTAGGCGCTGCCAGCCTGACAGGCTCAACAATTGCCAGTTACCCAGCAGAAACACCACAAGCATTAGCCACGCGCGCTGTACCGGTAATCCCCAGCCTGCCAGTGCCGCATACAGGGTCGCCAGCAGCAAGGCAGCAGCGGTTGGCAGCCAGCGACTGCACCCCATCCAACCGCACAACTGCAGGGGCACTGCGATCAGCCGTCCAAACAGCCAGCCCAGCGTTGCCATTACGGCAATATGCAAACCACTGACGACCAGCAAATGTGCAGTTCCGGTACGGCGCAGCCATTCCCAGTGCTGATCATCTAGCCCTGTGCGATCACCAATGATCAATGCACTCAAGGTGTTTGCTGCCTGTGGTTCAAATTGCTCGTGCAGCCAGTTTTTGACTATCATACGCACCACACCCACACCGAAAGATTCTGCAGGTTTATGCTTCACAAGCGTGCGGATATACCCGCGAGCGTCAAGGCCCGAAGCAAGGTAGTAGCGTTCCGTATCTCTTGCTTCCGGGTTGTGTAGCCCCCTTGGAGCGCGAAGACGTATTATGGCCTTGATCTCATCACCAAAGCCGAAACGGATATCAGTATGGTAAACACTGAGCCGAATGCGTCGCAGCCGTTGATGAGTGGGTAAATCCGACTCTACAGTCAGGACGGCAAGCTCAAATATCTGCCGCTGGTCATCGTGCTGAACCAGACTGTCCACTAGACCGGAAATCTGCAGATCCTGCGCTTGAGGGCTAGATGGCAAACGATGATGCAACTGCCAGGCCCCCCAAATAGCAGCAACAGCCACACCAAGGAGATAAAACAGAAGCGATTGGCGAAGCCGCTTGAAGCGCAATAGTAGCAGCAACAGAGCCAACAATGCGGCATAGGTCAGTGACGGCAACAGTGCTACTGTAAGAATTCCGCCGATATACGCGATCATCCTTGATCTCCGAGTTGGCTTGGCAGAGCACAGGCGTCATAATGTGGCCACTTTCAGACTCTGGCCGCGACTGTTTCTCATGCCTCGAAAGCTGATCCGAAAATTCATGCCCGACGAACACAAGCTGCGCAACCACCGTCACTTGGGTTGGCTCGGCCGTCATCTGCATGACCCCAACCTCTGGCACCTCACACGCAAGTCCGTTGCGCGTGCCTTTTTGGTGGGGCTTTTCTGTGCATTCCTGCCCATACCAGGGCAGATGTTGGTCGCGGCACTGATCGCCGTGCTGGTCTCCAGCAATCTGCCGATATCAGTCGGGCTGGTGTTTATTACCAATCCTCTGACAATGCCGCCCATCTTTTATCTTTCCTACCGTCTCGGCGTTTGGGTGCTGGGCATTGAACGCGGCATTGCCAGTGAGCACAGCTGGAACCTGCAGACCCTTCAGACCGAGCTTACATCCATCTGGTGGCCCCTTTTAGTGGGCTCCATCATATGCGGGGTTCTCAGCGGCCTGATCGGTTACTTTCTGATAAACCGTTTCTGGATCTGGCATGTCAACAAGAGCTGGCGCCGCCGCATACTGTCACGCAGCCGCCGACCAAAGGACAATACCTGAGCAAGGATTCAGGCGTCAAAACGCCCATCCACCAGCTCATACACGCGCCCCATTCTTTCAGCCAGCTGCATGTCATGTGTCACAATAACAAATGCCGTATCAAGCGTCTGATTAAGCTCATCCAAGTAGTGTTGAACATCAGCCGCCGTATGTCGGTCCAGGTTGCCGGTAGGCTCATCCATCAAGACACAGGCCGGCTCCATCACCAATGCTCTGGCAATAGCCACACGTTGACGCTCCCCGCCACTGAGCTGGGCTGGCTTGTGCGCAAGCCTGTGCCCAAGACCAACCCGCACCAGTGACTGCTCGGCACGTTCGATCGCCTGTTTGGAGTTCATATCTCCGATTAGAAGTGGCATTGCCACATTTTCCAGTGCCGTAAACTCATGCAGCAAGTGATGAAACTGATACACAAACCCAAGCGACTGGTTACGCAAACGACATCGTTGCGTTTCGGAAATCGAGTACAACGCCTGACCTGCCACTTCAACTTCACCACTATCCGGCGTATCTAATCCGCCGAGGATATTCAATAGGGTACTTTTGCCGCTGCCCGAACTACCCACTATGGCTACGCGCTCTCCCACAGCCACGGTCAGACTGATGTCGTGCAACACTTCGACTGTATTACCCGCTTCTTCATAACGCTTGTTGATATTACGACAGCTGAGCACTGGCTCACTCATAACGCAGGGCCTCCGCGGGCTGGGTTCGTGATGCTCTCCAGGCTGGATAAAGCGTGGCGACAAAGCTAATCAGGAGAGCGGCAGAGGTAATAAGCCCAACATCCGACCACACCAGCTCAGAGGGCAGGTAACTGATAAAATAGACCTCGGATGACAGAAACTGGATTCCCAGCATGCGCTCAACCCAAGCCACCAGGTCAGTCACGGTCAGTGCCAATGTGACCCCAAGCCCAACGCCGAGTGCCGTTCCAATGAAGCCGATCAAAACGCCCTGCACCATAAAAATCCGCAGGATACTGGCAGGAGTTGCGCCCATGGTGCGCAAAATCGCAATATCCGAACGCTTGTCTGTGACGACCATCACCAGTGTGGACACAATATTGAACGCAGCCACAAACACAATCAAAAGCAACAGCAGCGCAATCATGCGCTTTTCCATCTGAATGGCCTGAAACAGATTGCCGTGGGTACGGGTCCAGTCGCTGACATAAAACGGCCGTTCCTGCGCCATTGCTACCCTTCTGGCAAGCTCAGGTGCCTTGAACAGATCGTCCAGTTTAAGCCGGAGTCCATCCACCCGCCCCAGCTGCATTCGCTTGAGTCTGGCGGCATCGTCGATATGGATATACGCCAGATTGGCATCCAGTTCGGCACCCACCGAGAACAGGCCAACCACCGTAAAACGTTTCATGCGGGGAACCACACCTGCCACACTGACCGAAGCTTCGGGCAACACCAGTGTCACCTTGTCACCCACACTGACACCAAGAAACCTGGCAAGCAACTCGCCCAACACGATGTTGTACTCCCCCGCCTGCAGTAACCCGGTCTCACCCTGCTGCATATGATCGCTGATTATCGACACTTCATTCTCAACCCGTGGGTCGATGCCATTGACCTGCACGCCCTGTACTCGACCATAACTGGTCAACATGCCCTGGGCCTGGACAAACGGCGCTACACCAGCTACTCCTGGCTCGAGACGAATTTCCGTGGCCAGCTCTTGCCAGCCATCAAGACCTTCATCTCCATAGGCCCCAAGCGTGGCATGCGGCACCATGCCGAGAATGCGCTGACGAAGCTCGCGGTCAAATCCATTCATGACAGAGAGCACCAGAATGAGCGCCGCCACGCCCAGCATCAGCCCGAGCATCGATACAAGTGAAATGAAGGAGATGAAATGATTCCCGCGTCTGGCTGCGGTATAGCGCAGTCCGACAAAAAGCGACAAAGGTCTGTACATGTGGCCGGTTTCAATCACTGTTGTGGCCGCAGCTCTAACAGCAGCGACACTATGTTGGTTATACTGAATGTTACGCGATTCTATCACTAACCGCAGGAGTATTAACGTGTCTGAAAGGCGTCAATACTATCGGATCGATCATCCGGTCATCATTGAACACAAATGTGTCAGTGACGAGGATGTGGCTCATTCAAATCAGCCGTTCCAATTTGAGGTATCTGCCTATTTTTCATTGCAGGCACAATTGCACGCAATCGATGCCGAATGTAGCCATTATCTGCACCGGATCAGTGAGAGCTCTGCTCCCCTGAGCGCCTACCTCCAGTCCCTTAACAGAAAGATAGAGCTGATTGCACAAGCACTGACTGCCGACAGCCTGAAGCTGGACCAGGGGGAACCCCAGTTCATCAACCTAAGTGAAGGCGGCATCAATTTTTTGTCTCAGCAGTCACTGGAGCCGGGACAGGCACTGGCCCTTAAACTGGTATTCACCGAGTCAAGGCTTGGCATGATGCTCTATGCTCGTGTGATTCGTTCCGAGGCCCAGGCCGAAGGCTTCGAAGTTGCTGCGGAGTTCCTGCATATGCCTGAAAACTGTCGCACCCAGCTTGCCCGCCTGATTCTTGAAGCACAGGCTCGACAACGCCAGAACGAGCTCTATCAGGTATGAGCATGAATAATGTCCCCACACCTACGCCTCATCCAAAACTCTACCTGCTGGCCATGGGAGCCGGTTTTGCCGGTCTGATTGCATGGTTCGTGATTGGGCGTTCACTGGGCATATTGGACTGGATAAGCGGCCTGTTTCCTGAGTCACATGCAGGCGCCGGACTTATGGTCGCCATCATGGCACTGATGACACCCGGCTTTCTGCTGTGGAAATACTATAACCGTTGGATTGAAAAGCGTCTCAAGGTGAAGGGGCGTTATTACGAAGATGGTGTCTATCTGCCTCCAAAGCAGAAATGAAACAGCCGGGCTGGGCCCGGCTGAAAAATTCAACACACCAAAGTCGGTTACTTAAAGGTTCGCAACCCTGTTGAGCCCGGAAATAGCAGCAACACGGTAGGCTTCAGCCATGGTCGGATAGTTGAAGGTTGTGTTGATGAAATATTTCAGTGTATTCGCCTCACCCGACTGGCTCATGATCGCCTGGCCAATGTGAATGATCTCCGAAGCCTGATCGCCAAAACAGTGGATACCAAGAATCTGAAACGTTTCACGATGGAAGAGCACCTTCAGCATGCCTACAGGTTCACCGGAAATCTGGGCACGTGCCGTGTCCTTGAAGAACGCCTGCCCAACTTCATAGGGCACACATTCCGCTGTCAGCTCCTCTTCTGTTTTGCCGATGGAGCTGATCTCCGGGATGGTATAGATGCCGGTCGGGACATCATTGATATAGCGGAAATCATCCGCTGACAACATGTCAGCCGATGCAGACCGCCCCTGATCCAGGGCAGCCGATGCCAGGCTCGGCCAACCGATCACATCACCGACCGCATACACCCCATCGGCCTCGGTGCGATAGTGTTCATCGACTGCCAACTGACCCCGGCTGTTGGCTTCAAGTCCAATCTTGTCGAGCCCCAGACCCGCCGTATTGCCACTGCGGCCATTGCACCAGAGAAACGCATCGGCACGTATCTTCTTACCGGATTGCAATTCGATGGTGACACCATGCGCATCGCCGGTAACCGATTTGTAGTCTTCGTTATGACGAATTTTTACAGCATTGTTGCGCAGGTGATAGCTCAACGCATCGGAGATTTCATCATCAAGGAATGAAAGCAGTCGATCACGCATATCAATCAGGTCAACCTTAACCCCAAGACCACTGAAAATGGACGCGTATTCACAGCCTATGACGCCGGCGCCAAAAATCACCAGCGTACGCGGTGTGTGACTCAGCTTGAGAATGGTATCGGAGTTATAAATACGCGGATGCGCGAAATCGATATCCGGTGGGCACCAGGGACTGGAGCCGGTTGCGATCACAAAATTACGGCTGCGCAAGGTTTCCTTCGAATTATGCTCTCCCGCTACCTCAATCTCACCAGGCTTCTGGAAGTGAGCACGGCCGAAAAACACATCAACCCGGTTGCGGGCGTAGAAATTGGTCCGCAGCATAACCTGATTGGAGATTACCTTCTCAGCACGCTTTAGCACCTTGGGAAAAGAAAACCAGCGTGGCTCGCCGATATCACGGAACATGGGGTTAGTGTTGAACTCAATGATCTGCTTGACCGAGTGTCGCAATGCCTTGGAGGGAATCGTGCCCTTGTGAGTACAGTTCCCGCCCACGGTATTCTGTTCTTCGACTATGGCAACACGGCGGCCCTGCTTGGCAGCATTGATCGCAGCGCCTTCGCCAGCCGGACCGGAGCCAATCACAACGACATCATAGTCATACACAGCCATTACTTTCCCCTTAGTAGAAAACGAGATCGGAGCCAACTACTCCGCCCTTGGTTGTTGACCAGCATAGAGATACTGCCGGCAACAACCAATTAGCTTTTAGATTTAACCTCATAGGCAAGATCACCACCAACATTGCCCTGTTGGCGCTCCTGCTCTTCATCACACTTGTTCGGATCACCGCCACAGATGTCACATACGGTATCCATGCCAACGGCACTCATGCCGCCACAGGAACCGGTAATTGGCTTACGCCCCATCAACACCCCCACAGACATGGCTGTGATGATCAACAGCAGCGCAGCGAAGGTCAGAATCATGGTTTCCATTACATACCTCCGAGCATTATCAGTTCAGATAGGCCTCAAAATCAGGCGTGGCGCGGGTTATAAACCCCTCAGCACCCTTGCTTATGAAAAAGGCCTTCACATGATGTTCGATAGCAAAATTGTACCCCTGTTCCTCTCCCATCACCATGAGTGCAGTGGCAAGTGCGTCTGCTTCTGCACAGGTGGGCCTGATCACCGTTACCGAAGCCAGGCGGTGAGTGATGGGACGCGCGGTGCGGGGATCAATGGTATGCGAGTAACGTACACCATCTTCTTCAAAATAATTACGATAATCGCCTGACGTCGCGACCGCATCACTTTCAAGGCTTATAATCGTCTGAGCCACACGCTCAGCGCCGGCCACAGGCGCCTCGATCGCAAGTTTCCAGGCTGAACCGTCCGGTTTAAGCCCCTCTGCTCGCAATTCACCTCCAATTTCAACCAGGTAACGATCAACTCCCTCTTGCTCCAGCAGATTGGCCAGTGCATCTACACCATAGCCCTTGGCGATTGCTGAAAGGTCAATGTACTGCTCACCGAGACGCCGAACCTGTCGGGTTGCAGGTATCAGCTCAACAAACCGGTACCCAATCCGCTCCCGCAAATGTTCAATCTGCTCGTCCGTCGGTGCATGTATTATCCGGCCATCCGGCCCAAACCCCCAAAGGTTCACAAGCGGGCCTACGGTTACATCAAACGCACCGTCGGTCCACTCACTGATCCGTTGCGACTCCTGCAGTACAAACATCAGCTCGGCAGGAATAGTCTGAGCATAACCAGGCTCAACACTATTGAGTTTCGACAGCTCCGAGTCGTCAATGTAGGTCGACATTTGACGATTGACTTCAGCCAGCAAAGCACCGGCCTTGGCACGAATCGAGGCAACACGGGTGTCATCCTCGGCAACCCACTTCACACTAAAGCTGGTTCCCATCGTTAAACCGTCAAAGGAAACAATGCGCTCTCGGGGGCGACTGTCACACCCCAGCAGCCCCAAAACAAAAACGGCCAGCAGCGAAGCTGCCAGCCATTTTGTCAGACGTATCTGATTAGCCATCAATATCAGCCACCAAAGTCGTCCAGCAGGATATTTTCAGGCTCGACACCCATATCTTCAAGCATCTTGATAACGGATGCATTCATCATTGGCGGTCCGCACATGTAGTATTCGCAATCCTCAGGGGCCTCATGCTCCTTCAGATAGTGTTCATACAGCACGTTATGGATGAAGCCCGTATAGCCGGTCCAGTTATCCTCCGGCAGAGGATCGGACAGGGCCAGATGCCAGGTAAAGTTCTCATTCTCTTCAGCCAGCTTGTCGAACTCTTCCACATAGAAAGCCTCACGTACGGATCGAGCACCGTACCAGAAGGAGATCTTGCGCGTAGAGTTAAGACGCTTGAGCTGATCAAAGATGTGTGAGCGCATTGGTGCCATGCCAGCACCACCACCGATGAAGACCATCTCATTATCGGTTTCCTTGGCGAAGAACTCACCGAAGGGTCCGTAAACAGTAATGGTGTCCCCCGGCTTCAGGCTGAAGACGTAAGAAGACATCTGCCCCGGCGGAATGCCCTGGCTGCCCGGAGGCGGCGAGGCAATACGGATATTGAACTTAACCAGTCCACGCTCTTCCGGGTAGTTTGCCATTGAATAGGCACGGATAACCGGCTCATCCACCTTGGAGACAAACTGCCACATATCGAACTTGTCCCAGTCGCCGCGGAACTCTTCCTGGATATCGAAATCCTTGTAGTGCACTTCATGCGGCGGTGCTTCCAACTGTACGTAACCACCGGCGCGGAAATCCACGTTCTCACCTTCAGGCAGACGCAGAGTAAGCTCTTTGATGAAGGTTGCCACGTTCGGGTTGGATTCAACAGTGCACTCCCACTTCTTCACGCCGAAGACATCATCTTCCACGTGGACCTTCATATCCTGCTTAACGGCTACCTGGCAGGACAAACGCCAGCCTTCCTTGCCCTCACGCAGGGTGAAGTGGGATTCTTCGGTCGGCAGCATGGAGCCACCACCATCCAGCACCTGACATTTGCACTGCGCGCAGGTACCGCCACCACCACAGGCAGACGCAAGGAAAATCCCCTTGTCAGCCAGAGTTTGCAGCAGCTTGCCACCTGCAGGAACAGTGATCGATTTTTCCGGATCGTCGTTGATCTCGATGGTCACATTGCCGGAGCTGACCATCTTGGCTCGGGCAGCGAGGATTACGGCTACGAGTGCAAGCACCACCGCCGTGAACATCACTACACCGAGAATGATGACTTCTGTATTCATCGGTTCATCCCATCCTTTTCGCTATTCATGCCAACCGGTTACAGCTGTACGCCGGAGAAGGACATGAAGCCGAGAGACATCAGACCCACGGTAATGAAGGTTATACCCAGACCACGTAAACCGTGCGGCACATCGCTGTACTTCAGCTTTTCACGGATACCTGCCAGCGCAGCGATGGCCAGCGCCCAGCCGATACCGGCGCCAGCGCCGTAGACGACACTCTCACCGAAGGTGTAGTCACGCTCAACCATGAACAAAGCAGCACCCATGATGGCGCAGTTCACGGTAATCAGCGGCAGGAATACGCCCAGCGCGTTGTAGAGGGCCGGTACAAACTTGTCCAGGAACATCTCCAGAATCTGCACAATCGCGGCAATTACGCCAATGTAGGAGATGAAGCCCAGGAAGCTCAGGTCCACTTCAGGATAACCGGCCCACGCCAGTGCACCCTCACGCAGCAGGTGGTTATAGATCAGGTTGTTCACCGGCACAGTGATGACCAGCACCACAATAACGGCAATACCCAGACCAATGGCGGTCTGTACCTTCTTCGAAATCGCCAGGAAGGTACACATCCCGAGGAAGAAGGCCAAGGCCATGTTTTCAACGAAAATCGCCTTAACAGCAAGGCTGATCAGCTGTTCCATGATTTACGCAGCCTCCTTCTTGGTGTTCGGAGCCATTTCGTACTCCGGCTTTTCAACCTGCTCCGGCTTCCAGGTACGGATGATCCAGATGAACATGCCGATCAGGAAGAATGCGCTCGGCGGCAGCAATAGCAGACCGTTGCCCTGATACCAGCCCCCGTTGTTGACCAACGGCAGGATTTCAATACCGAACAACGAGCCTGAGCCGAACAGCTCACGGAAGAAACCGACGAACAGCAGCACCACACCGTAGCCCATACCGTTGCCGAGACCGTCCAGAAAGCTCGGGATCGGCGGATTTTTCATCGCATAGGCTTCAGCGCGACCCATCACGATACAGTTGGTGATAATCAGACCAACGAATACCGACAGCTGCTTGGAGATCTCGTAAGCAAAGGCCTTCAGGAACTGGTCTACCACGATTACCAGCGAGGCAATAATGGTCATCTGCACGATGATGCGGATACTGCCCGGAATGTGGTTACGGATCAGCGATACGAAAAAGTTCGAGAACGCCGTTACCACCATAACCGCCAGGGTCATGACCAGCGCCGTCGCCATGTTGGAGGTAACCGCCAGCGCAGAACATACACCCAGAATCTGCAGAGCGATCGGGTTGTTCTTGAAGATTGGCGTTACCAGAACGTCTTTAGTCTTGGACATGGATTAAGCCTCCCCTGCACGCAGGTTGTTCAGGAACGGCGCATAGCCATTCTCGCCCATCCAGAACTGAACCAGGTTGGTGACACCGTTGCCGGTCAGCGTAGCCCCAGACAGACCGTCGATCTTGTGCTCGGCATCGGCTGTAGAGGCGTCAACACTGCCCTTGATCAGCTGGATTTTCGGATCCATCTTGTCTTCACCGTAGACTTCCTTACCCGGCCATAGCGCTTTCCAGGCAGGATTGTCGACTTCGCCACCCAGCCCCGGGGTCTCGGCGTGCGAGTAGAAGCCAAGCCCTACCACGGTGTTCAGATCGCCTTCCAGCGCCAGGAATCCGTAAAGGGTGGACCAAAGACCCTTGCCATGAACCGGCAGGACTACCTTCTCGACAGCGCCGTTGGCACTTTCAACCAGGTAGACCGGTTGCACACGCGCAATGGTCTTGATACCGGCCTGATCTTCATCACGGCTCAGACGAATGTTCTGCGCAGGATCCTTTGCAGCCTTGGTTTCGTCATAACTGGACGCAACATCAACGAACTTGCCAGTTTCCAGATCAACATATTTGGTCGTGATTTGCTGGAACAGCTCGTCAACACTCTTGGCAGGATCACTGATACCGGCCGCAGCAAGAATGTTGCTCTTGCGGTCCAGTTCTTTGTTGGCAACCTGCTTGGGCTTGAGGATTACCGCCGCCGCCGACACCACTACCGAGCAGATAACACACAGCAGGATGGTGACCAGCAGGGTTTTACCCATAGTATCGTTATTAGCCGACATTACGCTTCATCCTCCGCTTAATGTTCGCCTGGACAACGAAGTTGTCGATCAGCGGTGCAAACAGGTTGGCAAACAGAATGGCCAGCATCATACCTTCCGGGAACGCCGGGTTGGCCACACGGATCAGCACTACCATCACACCGATCAGCGCGCCGAAGAACCACTTGCCGGTGTTGGTCATGGATGCAGACACGGGGTCGGTCGCCATGAAAATCATACCGAAAGCGAAGCCACCCAGAACCAAGTGCCAATAGAACGGCATGTTGAACATCGGGTTGGTATCGGAGCCGATCAGGTTGAACAACGTGGACGTGGCCACCATGCCAAGGAATACGCCCGCAACGATTCGCCAAGCCGCAATTCGGGCAAACAGGATAACCGCACCACCGATTAGAATCGCCAGAGTGGAAGTTTCACCCACCGAGCCTTGAATGGTACCGATGAAAGCATCGAACCAGGTTACGTTCGCAGCCAGAATCGCTTCAACGCCGCCCATGGCAGCCAGACCCAGCGGGGTTGCTCCAGAGAAGCCGTCAACAGCGGTCCAGATCGCATCACCTGACATCTGTGCCGGGTAGGCAAAGAAGAGGAATGCACGACCGGTCAACGCCGGGTTGAGGAAGTTTTTGCCGGTACCGCCGAATACTTCCTTACCGATCACCACACCGAAGCTGATACCCAGTGCAACCTGCCACAGCGGGATGGTCGGCGGCAGAATCAGTGAGAACAGGATGGAGGTCACGAAGAAGCCTTCGTTCACTTCATGCCCGCGCTTCATGGCAAACAGCACCTCCCAGAAGCCACCAACAATAAATGTCACTGCATAAATCGGTAGCCAGTAGACAGCACCGTGAATGATGTTATCCCACACGCTGTCCGGGCTGAACCCGGTCAGTGATGCAGCCAGCGCACCACGCCAGCCGGTAGACTCGGTCAGGCCCAAATCCGCCATGGCGGTATTGGCCTGCAGGCCTATGTTGTACATCCCGAAGAAGATCGCCGGGAAAGTACACAGCCACACCAGAATCATGATGCGCTTCAGGTCAACACCATCACGTACATGAGCGGCGTTTTTGGTGACCTGGCCGGGTGTGTAAAAAATGGTATCCACTGCTTCATACAGGGCGTACCAGTTCTCGTATTTGCCGCCTTTATGGAAATGCGGCTCCATTTTATCCAGAACGGTTCTTAAACTCATGACCAGCCTCTCTTACGCCTCTTTCTCGATGCGCGTCAGGTTGTCGCGAAGAATCGGACCGTACTCGTACTTACCAGGGCACGCAAACGTGCACAGTGCGAGGTCCTCTTCATCCAGCTCAAGACAACCGAGCTGCATCGCGGTCACGATATCGCCGGTCACCAGTGCACGCAGCAACTGAGTCGGCAGGATATCCAGCGGCATCAACGTTTCAAACTGACCTACGGGGATCATCGCCCGCTCGGATCCATTTGTCGTTGTGGTGAAGTTGAATTTCTTGCCCGGTGAAAGCACGGACGCAAACATGTTCAAGACAGAGAACTTATTGCTGCCAGGGGCGATCCAGCCCATAAACTCGCGCTTGTCACCTTCCAGCAGCACGCTCACCTGGTTGGCATAGCGGCTCAGGAACGCATGGGGGCCCAGCGCTGCACGACCATTCCAGACAGAACCACTGATAACACGATTCTTGCCTGGCAGCAGTCGACCGGAAACCAGTTCCTCGGTGGAAGCGCCAACACGGGTGCGCAGAAGCTGCGGTTTTTCGACCTGCGGACCTGCAAGTGCAACAACACGTTCGACCGGCAGTCGACCTTCTGTGAACAGACGCCCGAATGCGATTACGTCCTGGTAACCGATGGTCCAAACCGTTTTCTGCTGCGATACAGGATCCAGGAAGTGGATGTGAGTACCCGCGTTACCTGCAGGGTGCTTGCCGGCAAATTCAGCCACATCGACACCATCCGCCGTCGGCACGTTGGCACCAGCAGCCTTGCACAGATAGACCTTGCCACCGCTGAGACGGGTCAACAGTTTGAGACCGTTGGTGAACGCATCTACCTGCTCATTGATGATCAACTCGGGACTGGCAGCCAGCGGGTTGGTATCGATCGCGGTAACGAAGATGGAGTGAGGCGTGGTACCGACCTGTGGCACGCGACTGAAGGGACGAGTCCGCAGCGCAGTCCAGAGCCCGGACGCCTGCAGGTTTTCTTCAATCTGCTCTTGGGTCAGATTACCCAGTTCGGCGGCAGCATAGCGAGTAAATTCAACCGCTTCTTCCTGCTCGTCCAATTCGATGACCACGGACTGCAGTACACGACGCTCGCCACGGTTGATCGCGCGGACCACCCCTGCTCCCGGAGCCGTGTACTGGACCCCTTCTGTTTTTTTATCGGTAAAGATCACCTGACCGAGTTTCACCCGGTCACCCTCTTTGACCTTCATTGACGGCTTCATGCCGACATAATCCTGGCCAAGGAGAGCCACAGTGCGTACAGCGGGACCATCACTGATGGTCTGCTCGGGCGCACCTGCAATCGGTAGATCCAGACCCTTATTGATCTTGATCATTCGTCTCACCCAACTATCAAAAATATTCAGGAGATCACGCCCCCGCCCAAACGCGGTCAGCCAAAATAAAACCAGCCTTCCGTGCCGGGAAACAGACGCAGGATTCCCACCTAAAAATCCGCATAAGTATAACCGACACCCTTGTCGTTTTTCTACAAGCCACTGATTTCCTGAGCTGGAACAGAGTAATAAAAAGGTATATACGAATAGACCGTATAGGAATATATATATTCTATTAAAGAATATGGAATTTGAGAAACAAAAAAGGCCACCCAATACGGGCAGCCCTTTTAAACAGTACAGGCAAACAGATACTTACTTGCTGTTTTTCGGGAACGCCTGCAAAGTGCACTTGGCCAGATGCTGTGCCATGCGAACTACCTGACAGCTGTAACCAAATTCGTTGTCATACCATACGTACAGTACGCAACGATTACCATCCACGATGGTGGCAAGAGCATCGACCACACCTGCCGCACGCGATCCTACAAAGTCGCTGGAAACCGCTTCCGGCGAGTTGCTGTAGTCGATCTGCTTTTGCAGATCAGAGTGCAGTGCCGCATCGCGCAGGAAGGCATTCAGCTCTTCCTTGTCGGTGGGCTTTTCCAGGTTCAGGTTTAGGATCGCCATTGACACGTTCGGCGTCGGGACGCGGATCGCATTACCGGTCAACTTGCCTTCCAGCTCCGGCAGCGCCTTGGCAACGGCTTTGGCAGCACCGGTCTCGGTCAGAACCATGTTCAGCGCAGCCGCACGACCGCGGCGATCACCCTTGTGGTAGTTGTCGATCAGGTTCTGGTCGTTGGTATAGGAATGCACAGTTTCAACATGTCCATTCACGACACCAAACTGATCGTTAACCGCTTTCAGTACCGGCACGATAGCGTTGGTGGTACAGGAGGCAGCAGACAGCACACGGTCATCATCATTGATATCGTTATGGTTAACACCCATAACAATGTTTTTGACGCCCTTGCCCGGCGCCGTCAACAGCGCACGCGCGACACCCTTGGACTGCAGGTGCAGTGACAAGCCAGCCTCATCGCGCCACTTGCCGGTGTTGTCGATCACCAGCGCGTTCTTGATGCCGTACTGGGTATAGTCAACTTGGTCCGGACCATCGGCAAAAATCACCTTAATATAATTGCCGTTAGCGATGATCGCATTGCTTTCCTCATCGATCTGGATCGTGCCCTTGAAGGAGCCGTGAACTGAGTCACGACGCAGAAGACTGGCACGTTTCTCAAGATCGTTATCGGCGTTACCCTTGCGTACAACAATGGCACGCAGGCGCAGGGAATGACCACCGCCAGCACGATCCAGCATCAGACGCGCCAACAGGCGACCGATACGGCCAAAGCCGTACAACACAACATCGGTCGATTCATGCGCTTCAGCCGGCTCGGTAGAAGCGTCGGCCAGTTCATCAGCAAGGAAGGCCTGCAGGGTGCGGCCATTACCTTCGTTACGGAATTTTACCGCCAGTTTGCCAATATCGATGTGAGCATTGGTCACATCCATTTCGGCCACGGCTTCCAGTACCGGGAAGGTATCCACTACGGACAGCTCTTCAGCTTCCAGCTGGCGCACAAAACGATGTGCCTTGAGAATATTGATCACAGACCGCTTGACGATCAGACGACCATAGACAGAGATCTCTACGTTTCGGTCACGGTACAGACGACCTACCAGCGGCACCATCGCTTCCGCGATCGCTTCACGGGCTTTCCAGTCTGCAAAAATCAGTTCTTGGCTCACGGGGTAACTCCGAAATTGTCAACGCTCAATTTGGGTGCGCGCATTATCCTCTTTTCACACGGCCGGGGCAAACCTGACAAGGCTAGACTTTGGTCCCCTTGCTGTCGTGAGGCTGCGTTTTGCAGTTTCAGCGGTTAAACTGCTCGCCTTTACAACCTGAAGGGAGAGACAGCATTGGCGGTCGAATTCAACTTTCCATTACCCAAGGGCCCCGGTGACATCCGCCGTCTGGGCCAGGTACAGGGCAGTGCCACCGGCCTGTTGACACAGCAGATCGCTTGCCGTCATAACGGCTTGATGCTGCTGATCTGTCAAGATATGGAAAGCGCGGAGCGGCTGCAGAATGAGGTCAGGTTCTACAGCTGTGACCAACTACCGGTGCGCTTGCTGCCCGACTGGGAAATTCTGCCCTATGACAGTTTTTCACCGCATCAGGACATTATTTCCACACGCATCCAGACATTGCACCAACTCCCCGAACAGAAACACGGTGTACTGATCCTGCCGATCAGCACACTGATGCACCGCCTTCCCCCACTGAGCTTCATTACCGCCAGCGCTCTGTTTCTTGAGCCGGGACAGAAACTCGACAGCATCGCCTTGCGCCAACGTTTCACGGATGCCGGTTACACTGCCGTAGATACTGTCTATGAGCATGGTGAATTTGCCATCCGCGGCGCAATTATCGACCTTTATCCTATGGGATCTGAGTTGCCGCTGCGCATCGACCTGTTCGATGATGAAATTGACACCATCCGAACATTTGACCCGGAAAGCCAACGCTCCATCGACAAGGTGGATCGGGTAAGGCTTCTGCCTGCAAAAGAGTTCCCGTTTCATCAAGATGCTATCACCCGCTTCAAGCAGCGCTGGCGTGAACGCTTTGATGTGGACCACACCCGTTGCCCCATATACCAGGATGTATCCAGCGGACTGACACCACCGGGTATCGAATACTATGCCCCACTCTTTTTCGAACAGTCAGCAACCCTGTTCGACTATCTGCCCGAAGACACACTGATTCTGCATGACCGACAACTCAGCTCGGCAGCCGAACATTTCTACCATGATGTACGCCAACGCCACGATGAACGCCGAGGTGACCTGCAGCGCCCGATACTTTCCCCTGACGAGCTGTTTCTTTCAGCTGAAGAGCTTTTCAGCACTCTGCGACAACGCCCCGTCATCCGTCTCAATGAAGAGACGGAAGAGCTCAAGCCCGGCCGTGACAACCTGCCCTGTGTCGACCTGCCCGACTTCAGCACGGATGACCGCCAGACACCGCTGGCCTCACTTCAGGCATATCGACAGCATGACACTACGCCGATCCTGATCTGTGCGGAGTCAGCCGGTCGCCGTGAAGCCTTGCTGGAACATGCACGCAAGGCCGGACTTGATCTTGCTGAGTACGATAACTGGTCGGATTTCATCTCACAAAGGCCCAACCTGGCCATCACCACTTTCGCACTGGAGCGTGGACTATTCATACCAGGCCAACTGCAGCTGATCACCGAGACACAACTATTCGGACGCCAGGTATTTCAACGTCGTCGGCGTGAAAAACAGCAGATCGACTCGGATCAGGCCATTCGCCACCTGTCCGAACTGACCATCGGCGCACCGGTAGTGCACCTTGATCATGGTGTTGGCCGCTATCTGGGCATGCAAACCATTAGTGTCGATCAACAGCCTGCCGAATTTCTGGTGCTTGAATATGCCGATGAGGCCAAACTGTATGTGCCGGTATCCTCACTACACCTGATTGGTCGGTACTCCGGTGCCAGCGACGAATCAGCCCCATTGCACCGATTGGGGACAGAGCAGTGGAGTAAGGCACGGCGCAAGGCAGCCGAAAAGGTTCGTGACTCTGCTGCCGAGCTGCTCGACATCTATGCACGCCGTGCTGCACGCAAGGGGTTCAGTTTTGATTGCAGCGAGGCTGAATATGCGCGCTTTGCAGCCAGTTTCCCATTTGAGGAAACCCCGGACCAGGCCAATGCCATTAATGCAGTGGTAGGTGACATGCGCGCTGCGGCGCCCATGGATCGGCTGGTGTGTGGCGACGTCGGCTTCGGCAAGACTGAGGTTGCCATGCGCGCGGCCTTTATCGCGGTACAGAGTGGCAAGCAGGTCGCCGTACTGGTACCCACCACGCTGCTGGCACAACAGCATTTTGAAAACTTCCGTGACCGTTTTGCCGATTGGCCCGTTGAAGTGGAGCTGATTTCGCGCTTCAAAAGCGCCAAACAACAACAGGCCACTCTTCTCGCACTCAGCGAGGGCAAGGTCGACATCCTGATCGGCACGCATAAACTACTGCAGGGGGATATCCGTTTCAGTGATCTGGGACTGTTGATTATTGATGAAGAACACCGCTTTGGCGTCCAACAAAAAGAGCGCCTCAAATCGCTGCGTTCAGAAGTCGATATTCTGACCCTGACGGCAACCCCGATTCCACGGACGCTTAACATGGCCATGTCCGGTATCCGTGATCTGTCGATTATTGCCACCCCGCCAGCCCGCCGCCTGTCGGTCAAAACCTTTGTGCGCCAGAATGATGCGCCCATGGTGAAGGAAGCGATCCTGCGTGAGCTGCTGCGTGGCGGCCAGGTGTACTACCTCCACAACGAGGTCAAAACGATCGAGAAGGTTGCCGAGGAGATAACGGCTCTGGTACCGGAAGCAAGGGTGGCCATTGGCCATGGTCAGATGCGCGAGCGTGAGCTGGAGCAGGTCATGAGCGACTTTTATCACAAGCGCTTTAACGTACTGGTCTGCACCACCATCATTGAAACCGGCATTGATGTACCCAGTGCCAACACCATTATCATTGATCGCGCCGACAAATTCGGCCTGGCCCAGCTGCATCAGCTGCGGGGTCGTGTGGGCCGCTCTCACCATCAGGCCTATGCCTACCTGTTAACACCGCCCGTTCGGGCCATTACACAGGATGCGATCAAACGACTGGAAGCGATCAGCGAGGCCAACACTCTTGGAGCCGGTTTTACCCTTGCCACCCATGATCTGGAGATCCGTGGTGCGGGTGAGCTGCTGGGCGAAGAGCAAAGCGGTCAGATGCAAAGTGTTGGCTTCGGTCTGTATATGGAAATGCTGGATCAGGCGATCAAGGCGATCCGCGAGGGCAAGACTCCTGATCTGGACAAGCCACTCCATCATGGCTGCGAGATCAACCTGCACCTGCCCGCACTGATTCCGGATGACTATCTGCCGGACGTACATAATCGACTGATCATCTACAAACGCATCGCCAATGCTGCTGATGCCAACGCACTTGATGAACTGCAGGTTGAAATGATTGATCGCTTTGGCCTGCTGCCCGAACCGACCCGCAACCTGATGAGACTGACGCATCTCAAACTGAAAGCGGAAGCCCTGGGCATCGTCAAGCTTGATGCCGGCGACAAGGCCGGTCGCATCGAGTTTGAAGCCGAGCCGAACATCGATCCACTGACACTGATCACCATGATTCAGCGCCAACCTCAGCGCTTCCGTCTGGACGGTGCCAGCGTATTGCGGTTTACTCAACCCATGGAAAAGGTCGCGTCCCGCTTTGAAGCGGTCGAATCACTGCTCACCCAACTGTCACCCAAAGAGAAAGAGTAATCCTATGCCCGGTTTACTGCAACGCACCCTGACACTGGTAACCCTTTCAAGCCTGACGGCAATGGCCAGCGCCGCCAACCTGTACAAGGTCGAAATGCTGGTGTTTGCCAATCAAAACGGAATCGGTGTGAACGAGGAATATTGGCCGGATATCGCACCTGCCGACGTCAGTGGTGCCGTATTCCCACGCAGCTGGGACGGCTACCCTCTACAGGCCTTTGAGGAGCTGCCACGCAACGATCTGCGTTTGAGTGCAGATGCCAGCCGTCTGGCCCGCAGCAGCGGGTACAAAGTGCTGTATCACAGCGGATGGCTACAATCCATTGGCAGCAAAAGCCAGGCACGACCCGTGCGCATCAAAGCCAGTACTGAAGGCTACGAGCTAGACGGTTCAATCAGCATCTACCGCAATCGCTTTCTGCACGCTCAGCCAAGCTTGCAACTAAGCAGCCACGGATCGATGCAGCAGACACTGTCTGAAACCGACAGCAGCGACCGCTATAGCCCTGCTGCATGGCTACTGCAGGATGCCCGCCGCATGCGCTCCAACGAGATACATTACATTGATCACCCGCATATGGGCGTGCTTTTGATCATTCGTCCTGTCGGTAACTGAATCGGCTTAACGGGCTTTCAAACTGCATTTAGCTGACTGAAGCGGCTGTCGGGGATAGCCGCCAAAGTCTGTGGCGATCCTTCCTCAATTACCCGCCCCTTGTCCAGTATCACAACACGATCAAACAACGCTGCCGTTTGCAGATGGTGACTGATCATCACCAGTGTTCGTTCGGGGTAAAGCCGCAACACATTCTCCACAACGGCGGCTTCCGTTGCGGCATCAAGCCCCTCGGTTGGCTCATCAAGCAGTAGGATGGGGGCGTCACGCAATAGCGCCCTTGCCAGTGCCAGCCGCTTGCGCTGCCCCCCTGAAAGGCGGCTGCCAGACTCGCCTATTGAGTATGCAAGAGGCTCTTCGCCCAACTCCATATCCAGTCGCACAGCTGCCAGTACCGATGCCATATCGGCCTCATCGGCACTCACATTGGCCAGGGCAAGGTTATCGGCGACAGTACCGGCAAAGAGCTGAACCGGTTGTGATAGCACACTCATCTGAGCTCTCAGGGTTGATTCACTGTAGCAGGCAACCGGCTGACCACCCAACAACACATGCCCCTGTTGCGGATCATGGAATCGCGCCAGCAAGCTGATAAGCGTGCTCTTGCCGCTGCCGGTATGCCCCAGCAGCAGTATTTTTTCTCCGGCCGATACCTGTAGTGAGAACTTCTCAAGTACCGCTGATGAAGAACGATCATAATGAAAATATACCTGATCAAAACTGAAGCTGCCGGGCAGCGACACTGGAGCTTCATCGGCTGGCGGATAGTGGATCAGCGGGGCGGTTGCAGCAACTTCCTGCAGGCGTGCAGCCGCACGGCGAGTTTTGCCAAGATACTGATATGCCAGAGATAGTGGAGCCACAACTTCAAACACAGCCAACACACAGAACAGCACCATGGCCAGCTGAGCAGGTTCAAGCCTGCCATCGTATACGCGCTCAACACCCATAGCCAAAGCCAGCAGGCCAGTTGTACCACCAATAAATACGATCAGCGCCGTCATCAGCCCCGTCAGCAGCGCCATGCGCAGCTGGGTTTTCTGCAGCCGCGCCTCCTCGGCAGCGGTAGCATCAATCGCTCGCTGAACACCGCCATAGATGTACAGGTCGGCCAGCCCCTGTACCAATCCTATCAGCCGTTGACGCAGGCGAGCGGTCGCCACTACCTGCTGCTCGCCCACATGACGTGCTGACAAGTGTGCCAGCAGCGGCGTGATCACCCCTGCCAGCAACAACCCCACAGCTGTCAGCAACGCTATCCCAGGGCTGTACAGTGCCAGAAAACCCAATACCAGTGCCGACACCAGTAGCGCAAGTACGCTGGGAGCCAGTACACGCAGATACAGGTTATCCAGCGCATTTACATCAGCGATAAGGCGGTTCAAAAGGTCAGCGGAACGAAACTGCTGCAAGCGAGCAGGGCCAAGTGGCTCAAGGCAACGATAGAACCAGCTGCGCAGATCGGCCAGCAGGCGGAAGGTTGCTTCGTGCGTTGTTACCCGCTCAAAATAGCGCCCAACTGTTCTGGCGATGGCAAAACCTCTCACGCCAGCCCCCGGCGTAAAGTAGTTGAACTGCTGAGCTGTGACCGCATTAATGCCAGCCAGAGCCGCCGCCGAAATAAACCAGCCCGACAGCGTCATCAGGCCAATACTGGCCAGCAGCGTGACCAGGCCCAGCAAAGTGCCAAGCAGCACCCAGTTCAGGTGTGGTCGCATCAGCCCAACGAATGGACGCAATTCTTTCATGTCGCGCCTCCGGCTTCGGGTGCGTCTGTATTCAAGAGACTCAGCTGCCCGTTCTCAAGCTGCCATACCTCATCCGCCCGCAGCATCGAGGAGCGCCGATGTGTCAGCATCAGCACCAGCCTGCCTGCACACAGCGTCTGCAGAGACTCCAGCACCAGCTGCTCACTGTCTCGGTCAAGGTTTGCAGTAGGCTCATCCAGCAACAATACCGGCGCATCCTTAAGAAAGGCTCGTGCCAGCGCCAGGCGCTGAATTTGTCCGCCGGAAAAACCACTTCCCAGCTCTCCCACAATAGTATCGAGGCCGTCAGGAAGGCGCTGTACAAATTCCAGTGCATTGGCTTGCTCCAGTGCCAAATACAGAGCATGCTCGCTGGCATCGGGTGCTGCCAACAGCAGGTTATCGCGCAGACTGCCCGGAAACAGTGTTGTATGCTGACTGACCCAGGCAACCTGTTCCAGCCAAGCATAACTGCCTACCATATCCAGCGGTGTCTGATTAACCTTAACCTGACCTTCGCTGAGTTGGCGAAATCCCAGAAGTACTTGCAGCAGGGATGACTTGCCCGCACCACTCGGGCCCACCAGTGCAACAATTCGGCCTCGCTGAAGCGTCAGATTCACGCCCGTAAATACTGGCGTCTGGCGCCCGGGGTAAGTCAGTCCCGCACCCTCAAGGCTAATCTGATGGACAGTTGCATCCAACCCCGCTCCCTCTCCGGCTATCGCTTTGGGGGTAGCTTCCAGCAGTTCACGCAGCTTGTCGGCGGCAGCCACCGCCTCCTGTCGCGCGTGGTAATGCGTACCCAATTCTCGCAAAGGAAGGTAAAACTCCGGCGCCAGCAGCAGTATAAACAATCCCTGGTAAAGGTTGACCGGCGCGTCCCAGTAACCAAAGTCCAGGTGGCCAAGAAAGCTGAAACCCAAATAAACCGCGACTACGGCAATGGATATGGAGGCGAAGAATTCAAGCACCGCCGACGACAAGAATGCCAATCGAAGCACCTGCATCGTGCGTTGACGAAACTCATCAGCCCCGGCCTCAATCACCTCCACCTGGGCTCGACTGCGATCAAACAGTTTCAGCGTAACAATACCCTGTACGACATCAAGAAAGTGGGACCCCAGTTGCGACAGCGCGGCGAAGTTACGTCGGTTGGCTTCAGCTGCACGGGTACCGACCAGCGCCATGAAGAGCGGCACCAGGGGTGCCGTAATCAGGAAAATCAGCCCTGCCGCCCAGTTTACCGGGAATATGAAGGCGAGTATGACCAGCGGCAACATTGCCGCCAACGCCATTTGTGGCAAATAGCGGGCAAAAAAACCATCCAGCGCTTCAACCTGCTCAAGAAGAATGCTGCTCAGTTCACCGCTGCGCTGATCACCCGTATAGGCGGGTCCCAGCCGATTGATATGATTAAGCAGCAATCCTCTCAGGCTTCGCCTGATCCGAATCGATGCCTGCTGTCCAGCCCACTCCTTTACAACACCCAGCAGAGCTCTGAGCAACAGTGCCGCCAGCAACATCAACAGCAATGGCGTATGTTGTGCCAGAGACTGCCCGCTGAACAGGGTGCCATCGACAACTCTGGCCAGCAGGTGGGCCTGAACAACCAGCATCAGACCGATACCAATCCCTGCTGCCACACTCAGCCAGACCCAGCGTTTTTCCTGTTTGCCAAGCTGCTGTAGCCAGCGCTTTTGCTCCCGCTCCTGCAAGCGGCTCATGCCTGCTGCCCCGCTTCGGTCGGCCGTTGAGATACAGGTTCCGGCAACTCCGGCTCGCCTGCCGCGAGATGGATGGTCTGAGTCGGGAAGGCAAACTCAGCTCCGTGACTGAAAATAATATCCGCTATTTTCAACATCACATCCTGTTTGATTTCGTGATACTTAACCCACTGTGTGGTTTTGGTGAAGGTATACACCATAAAGTCGAGAGAGGATGGCCCAAAGCGGTTCAACTGAACAATGATCGTCTGACGCGTATCGATTTCCGGATGATTGCGAATCATCTCGCGTACGTCATCAATGATGGCCCTGACCTTGTCTGCATCATCATAGCGGACCCCGACATGCTCAAAAATACGTCTGTTGCGCATCCGCGAGGGGTTTTCTACCGAGATGCTGGTAAAGGTTGCATTGGGGACGTACAGGGGCCTTTGATCAAAGGTCCGGATGCGAGTCAGGCGCCAGCCGATGTACTCGACGGTCCCCTCTATCTCCTTATCGGGGGAGCGCACCCAGTCACCTACTCGAAACGGGCGATCCATATAAATCATCAGGCCACCGAAAAAGTTGGCCAGTAGATCCTTGGCAGCGAAGCCTACCGCGATACCGCCGATACCGCCAAATGCCAGGATGCCGGAAATACTGACACCTGAAGATTGCAGTACCGTTAGCCCAGCAAGAATGAATACAACCAGTCGCAGCAGTTTGGCAACAGCATCGGCGGTTGTGCGATCCACCTGTTTACGGCCGGCGACGGGCGTTGTCAGGTACTTTTCCCCTGCCTTGATAAAACGAATCACTCCCCAAGCCAAGAGGATGATGACCCCAAGTCGACGCAGGTCACCGCCTACTTCGGTGCTGACCGGCAGACCGTTTCGGCTGAAAATTTCCAGCAACAGGGATACACCAATGACCCAAATCAGAATGCTCAGCGGTGTTCTGATCGACTTCAAGAGCAAATCGTCCCAGGCAGGGGCTTTCTGACTCAAATGGTGAATCAAGCGCCCCATCACCCAGTTGAATACGATGGTTAACAGCCAGACCAGAACCACAACTGTTGCAGCAGCCACCTGCCAGCTGTAGTCCTCCAGCACGGGCCATTGTTTGAACAGAGGAGCCAGCAGCGGTTTCAGCAGCTGTTCAAGCATCAGATCTCCTTGAGTAACTCTGCCGCCAGCTGGCGGCTTTCATTCAGCCGATCAGAATCTGGAATCCGCGCAGGGCGTGCGCGCATCCTGGCCAGGCGATGTGAAGCAGTAACCGAACCAGACTGCAGATGTTCCAGAACCTGTCCTGCACCGTCAGGATGATTACAGACCAGTACCATGTCACAACCGGCTGCCAGTGCACGATCACAGCGTTCTGCATAGCTGCCGGCTTGGCTGGCCCCCTCCATACTAAGATCGTCACTGAAAATCACACCATCAAAGTGCAACCGCTGGCGCAGAACCTGCTGCAGCCAATAACTGGAAAAGCCCGCCGGAGCCGAGCAAACCTGACTGTACACAACGTGTGCCGGCATTACGCCATCAAGCCCGCGTCGGATCAATGCGTCAAATGGCCGCAGATCCTGCTCTTCGATTTCGGCCATGCTGCGTTCATCAATCGGCAGCTCAAGGTGCGAGTCGGCCTGTACCCAGCCATGGCCCGGAAAATGCTTGCCGGTCGCGGCCATCCCGGCTTCATGCATACCGGCCATAACACCACCGGCCAGCTGGATAACCACCTCAGGATCAGCACCGAAGGCGCGGTCTCCAATAACACTGCTCTGACCCCAGTCCAGATCCAGCACCGGGGCAAAGCTGATATCAATATCAAACCGGCGAAGCTCTGTCGCCATCAACCAGCCAAGTTCATGGGCACAGGCGATCGCATGATGCGGGTTCTGTAGCCAGCGACGGCCCAAGGCAGCCATGGGCGGCAAACGAGTAAAGCCTTCACGGAAACGCTGGACACGCCCCCCCTCCTGATCAACAGCCACCAGCAGGTCTGCCCGCAAGGCACGAATGGATGTCATCAGTGATTTGAGCTGGTCGGGATTGTCATAGTTGCGGCTGAACAGAATCAGTCCGCCTACCTGGGGACTCTTGATCTGTTCGGTTTCAACTGCATTCAGTGCAGTCCCCTCAATATCAAGCATCAGAACGCCAGTGGTCATGATCTACTCTTCTATCAGAATATCAGTGCCGGGAGAGACCTGTTCAAACAGCTCCAGCAGGTCCGTGTTTCGCATCCGTATACAACCATGAGACAAGGGCGTGCCCATGGGTTCCGTATCCGGGGTGCCATGAATATAGATATACCGCCGCTGGGTATCGACCTCTCCCCCTCTGTTAAAGCCGGGCTCACGGCCACAAAGCCAAAGAATTCGGGTCAATATCCAATCGCGTTCGGGATGAGAAGCTGCCAGATTGTCAGAATAGATCTCGCCCGTTGGTCGGCGACCGACAAATACAGCCCCCAGGGGTTGGTCAGAGCCGATGCAGGCACGAATGAAGTGCCTGCCACGCGGCGTACAGCCACTGCCGTTGCGCTCACCGGCTCCGGCTTTCGCCGTTGACACCGGGTAGCTGTACTCACCCTTTTCGGTAAGCACAAACAGCTGCTGCCGCTTCAGTGAAACCCGCAGCCTAACCTGCATCAGTGTGTTCCGTTGCGGACAGGCGCCTTCATTCCGGCTGAAATTACCGGAATCATTCGAGCCAGAATCTGCTCCAGCTTCACTTCAGTGGCTTCCCCCTGCTGCTCAAGCGCACTCAGTGTGTGCATGTTGGACAGGGTAAAAATCACCGAACCAAGCAGAAAATGGAGACGCCAGAAGAATTCACGCTCGTCCAGCGGCGCTGCGTCCGCCCTGAAATATTGCAGATAACGATCAAAACGCGCCCCGTAGCGTTCACGCAGGAAAGCCTGAAGATCATGCTGACTGGGCAGATAGGCCTGATCCAGCAATCGCATCAGTACCGAAAGGGCATTCTGGTTTTGACCATGCACATGCACCAGAGCCTGAGCCATCAACTGAAGCAACTGATCAAGACCCGGGGTGGCATCTGCCACATTAAGCTGCACCAACCCTTTATCGACCTGTTCGCACAATGGTGACAGCGAGCGTTCGGCAACAGAGCGAATCAGTCCGAACTTGGAGCCAAAGTGATAATTGACCGCTGCAAGATTGACTTCAGCAAGCCCCGTAATCTGACGCATGGTGGTTTCCTTGAAGCCCTGTTCGGAGAACAGTTTTTCTGCGGCCTGAATGATCCGCCCAGCCGTATCAGAGGTGTCATACATTTGCAGATCCTCCGGCCGATCCATTAACGATCTCCATCTCATCTCAACTCACGATCCCATACAACATCAAGTATTCAAAAATCGATTCTGTCAGCGTGACAGCAGACGGCTGTTATTCAGGCGTTGCCACCAGCGCAGCAATAGGCTGTCAGATGTCGATACCGCCAGTTGCCCTAGCCGTTCCTGTAAACCACGCCTGACCTCATAGTGCAACTCATACACGTCGCAATCCTGACACAGTTTAAACAGATAGTCGTCGCTTGTGCTGATTGCGTCAACGAGCTTTTCATCCAGTGCCCTGCGACCAAACCACACTTCACCCGTCGCAACCTTGTCCAGATCCAGCTGCGGACGGTATTCACGAACAAATGACTTGAACAGAGAGTGGGTATCTTCCAGCTCCTCGATGAATTTCTCACGACCTTTTTCGGTGTTTTCGCCGAAAACAGTGAGCGTCCGCTTGTACTCACCCGCGGTCAGCACTTCATAGTCCACTTCATGTTTTTTCAGCAGGCGATGGAAGTTGGGCAGCTGCGCAACCACCCCAATTGAGCCAATAACCGCAAAAGGAGCAGCCACAAGATGGTCGGCAATACAGGCCATCATATAGCCACCACTGGCCGCCACACGGTCAACGCATACCGTCAGACGAATATTGCCAGCCCGGAACCGCTCCAACTGTGAGCTGGCCAGACCATAAGCATGTACAAGCCCGCCCGGGCTCTCAAGCCGGACGACCACTTCGTCATCAGCATCGGCGATTGTCAGGACAGCCGTCACCTCTTCCCTCAAACGATCGACATCAGAGGCATGCATGTCACCATCGAAATCAAGCACAAACACACGGTTACGCGGTTTTTCGGGCTCCTCACCCTTTTTCAGGGCTTTCTTCAGCGCCTTGGCTTCAGCCTTTTCCTGCTTGCGGCGCGCTTTCTCATGCTGGCGCGCCAGGGCTTCGTCTACCACTGCCGCTTCGATATCGGTTTTCATGTCTTCGAGATGATCATTCAGGCTTTTGATCTCGATATGACCTTCACGCTGTTCCTTTCTTCGCTCAACCAATGCGGCAAGGCCGCCCAGAAACAACAGAAGCCCGATAATCAGGGTCAGGGTTTTGGCCAGAAACAGGCCATACTCGGCTAAAAACGCTGTCAATCTATCTCTCCGGTCAGGGCTAACGGGTTCACTTCAAAGCCGGGGCTACTGTACCATAAACAAAGCTTTTAGCATGCCCGTATCACCGCCAAGGACAACCCTAAACATGACTCAGCCACTCACGCTTGAACGTATTGTCAACAAGTTGCCTCAGAAGTTTAATCCCGATCAGGCGGCAAGCCTTAATGCCATATTTCAGTTCCGACTGACTGATGCCGCGCCTTTTTATATTGATATCCGTGACGGTGAGTGCACCAGCGAATATGGTCTGCATGATGACCCCAGCCTGGTACTGCATCTCGACGAGGCAACCTTGATCCGCATCATCAGCGGCGAACAGGATGGCATGGGGGCATACATGAAAGGGCAATTGAGGGCTGAAGGCAACGTAATGCTCGCCACTCGACTGGGCAAATTATTCAGTCGATGAGTCATGTTTGACAGCGAAGAAATGGTCGATCAACTGGCGCGCGATACTGAATAGCGGTGGCAGGTCCGGCAGGTCGTCTACTCCAAACCAGCCAGCTTCCAGAATCTCTTCACCATCCGGCACCAGCTCACCACTTAGATGGTCCGCAAAAAAACCAAGCATCAACTGATGGGGGAAAGGCCATGACTGGCTGGCAAAGAAGCGGATGTTATGTACCTTGATCCCCACCTCTTCATACACTTCTCGCTTTAGCGCCGCTTCTGCGGTTTCGCCGGCCTCAATAAAACCGGCAAGAGTGCTGTAGCGGCCGGGAGGGAAACGTGCAGAATGAGCCAGCAGACAGCGATCACCCCGGGTGACCAGAACAATGATACAGGGCGAGATGCGCGGATACTGAACAAGACTACAGACTGGACACTGCCGGGCCATATCTTGCGGGTGTGCTTGAAGAGTGCCGCCACAGCGGCCACAGAAACGGTGCTGATCGTGCCATGTAGCCAGCTGGGATGCGCGCGCCAGACGTGCGTACTCTACCTCATCAACCGACCGCGCCAGCAATCCACGTAACCCGTCAACCGCCGTCAGGCCCACTGGACGCTGAGCCAGAACAGCAAGCCCGAAACCATCATCAACACCATAACGAACGTCCGTATCACCCACGTCTGCCGCCGTGAAAATAATCTGATCATCGCGTCGCAACAGCCGCCCCTCATGAGCAAGAAACCAGTGCTCGGCGGTTATGGAATCTGCCATTACGCCCCCCTCAGCTCAGATTGCGCCAGACAGCCCCATCACTTTTCTTGTCCAACAGATCAAGAAACGCTTCATGGAGTGCAATTTCATCGGTGTTGGCCCGGACAATGGGTAACACCAAGGCACTGGCATCAATACGCCGAATTGGCTCTTCACCCTCACCGTCCTCGCTGTCACCCTGCCCCAGTTGCAGGCTGGTTTGCCCACCCGTCAGGACCAGATAGACATCGGCCAAAATCTCGGAGTCAAGCAACGCCCCGTGCAGTTCACGGTGGGAGTTATCGATGCCATAGCGACGACAGAGTGCATCCAGACTGTTGCGCTGCCCAGGATGTTTCTTGCGCGCCAGCATAAGGGTATCGATAACGGTGCAGATCTCATCCACTCGCTCATTGATACCGTTTCTGGCCAATTCAGTATTCAAGAAGCCGATATCAAAGGCTGCATTATGGATGATCAATTCAGCCCCGCGCACAAACTCAAGGAACTCGTGCGCAAGCTCGGCAAACCGTGGCTTGTCAGCCAGAAATTCATTGGTTATGCCATGCACCTCAATCGCTTCGGCTTCCACCTCACGATCAGGTTTGATGTATTGGTGCCAGGTATTTCCGGTCAGCTTTCGTCGCACCATCTCGACACAGCCGATTTCGATAACGTTGTGCCCTGCCTCCGGGTCGATACCGGTTGTTTCGGTATCCAGAATAATCTGCCGTACGCTCACGCCCTGCCAACCTCCTCTACACCACGATTTGCCAGCTGGTCGGCTCTTTCATTTTCAGGATGACCACTGTGCCCTTTGACCCAGCGCCATTCAATATCATGACGCGCCACTTGCTCATCAAGTGCTTGCCAAAGGTCAATGTTTTTCACTGGCTGTTTCGACGCCGTTTTCCAGCCATTGCGCTTCCAACCGGCCATCCAGCTGGTAATGCCCTGGCGCACATACTGTGAGTCAGTAGTCAGCACCACCTTGCAGGGGCGTTTAAGGCTTGCCAGCGCTTCGATGGCAGCCTGCAGCTCCATTCTGTTGTTGGTGGTATCCCTGGCACCGCCAAACAACTCCTTTTCCTGCTCACCATAACGCAGCAGAGCGCCCCAGCCACCAGGACCAGGGTTGCCCTTGCAGGCACCATCTGTAAATACTTCTACTTCTTTCAAAAACTTTTTCCTCTGGCAGTCGGCTTGGGTTCAGCTACGGGCAGACTGAGCAAACGTCTGCGTTTCCAGCCCGGACGGATCGGAGTCATACCTGCCACATCCTTGCGCGCCAGCACCATCAATACAGCACCACTGCACCCAGGTACACGCCGACTCAAGCGCTCGAACAGGCTGAGGCGACATCGCCACAGCCGATTTTCCAACGGCAGGTGGTGGCAGGCGGTTTGCGCCCTGACTTCAGTCATTTCAAGCAGACTAAGCCAATCATGCAGGCGACCATGACTGATTAGATGGCCACCCCATGGGGGCAGATTACGTCGTTTCAGCCTCGACCAAAGCCCCCAGTAGCTGGCCGGATTAAAACTGAAGCTGAGCATAAAACCACCGGGACGCAGTACACGAGCGGCTTCTCGCAGCACCTGGTGCGGGTTGGCGGCATAATCCAGTGCATGGTGCAAAATCACGACATCCAGCTCATTGCTGCACACCGGCAGCTCATCATGGTCGGCAATGATGGTGAGCGGTTGAGCGCCCAGTTGCATCTGTGGCATCAGCATCACCTTACGCGATACCGGACTGGCATCAAATAACACTTGCCGATGATCCAACCCCACCTGCAGCAGGTGATAACCGAACAGGGTCGGCAACACCGATTCTGCCAAGGCCTGCTCTGCCTGAACCACCTCTTGCCCCAGCGGGGTGTCAAACCACTGGCACAGCGGGGGGATTAACTGCTCGACGGGTAGCTGCTCATTGAACTTCATACCGCTGGAGCCCCATGCCGGACTAAGATTTCATCGCATTCAAGTATACAGTACCCTAGTTGTCATCTATACCCTAAGTGCCCTGCACCCATTGGGCATTGTGTATCTTCACAACTAAAAGCAGGAATCCCTAACATGTTTGACGTTCATCCAATCCCTGCCTTCAATGACAACTATATTTGGGCGCTTCGCAGCCCTCAGCAGCCGGCCGAGGTTGCCGTGGTCGATCCCGGTGATGCCGCTCCGGTTCTTGCATGGCTTGAAGCGAACAATTACAGCCTTGCAGCAATCCTGATCACCCATCATCATGCCGATCACACCGGCGGGGTTGAGACACTGCTCAACCATGCTTCTGTACCGGTTTACGGCCCCCAAAATTCGCCTTTTGAAGGTATCACCCATCCACTACAGGATGGTGAGACGCTGAAGCTGATGCAGCACTCTCTTCAGGTCAAGGGCGTACCCGCTCACACCAAGGACCACATCAGTTATTTTGTGGGCGGCGACCAGCCGCAGCTGTTCTGCGGTGACACCCTGTTTCTTGCCGGCTGCGGTCGGCTGTTTGAGGGCACTGCACGTCAGATGCTGGCCGCCATGCACTACTTTGCTTCACTGCCCGACAATACTGAGGTCTACTGCACCCATGAGTACTCACTGTCCAATCTTGCCTTTGCAGCCAGCGTAGAACCCGCCAACGCCGAGATTACCCGAGTGCATGAACGCTGCCACCATCTGCGCCACGAAGGACTGCCAACCCTGCCCTCCAGTATTGAACAGGAAAAACAGATAAACCCTTTCATGCGTACAGCTGAGCCCGATGTAATCAGCTCTGCTGAACATTACAGCGGCAACCCACTTAAAACCGAGGTAGAGGTTCTGGCAGCACTGCGAGAATGGAAGAACCGTTTCTGATTGACCGCAAACCTATTCCCCTCATAAAATCAGGCCTTTGCGATTTTTCGGGAACAGGGACTGATGCGACAACTGCCTGCTTTGCTTCTGGCAACCACCTTGGGTCTGGCGCTTACTGGCTGCCAGACCCAAACCGTACAAAAACAGCCACTCAAGGCATCCAGCCTGGTCAAACCCGTACAAACAGCAGCGCCCAGAGCGATCCAACCCGAGGAGAGCGACCTTTGGCAGCTTACCCGCCAGCATCTGCAGCTGCCATTGGACTATCAGCACCCTCGGCTTGAAAGCCAGCTCAACTGGTATTTGCGCCACCCCAGCCATATGCCCCGCGTAACCGAACGCGCGAAACCCTACTACCATCACATCCTGCATGAAGTGCTCAAGCGCGACATGCCGGCCGAAATAGCTCTGCTACCCATCATCGAAAGTGCCTACGACCCCTTTGCCTACTCACACGGCAGTGCGGCTGGTCCCTGGCAATTCATTCCCGGCACGGCACGGCACTTTGGCCTTCGCTCCAGCTGGTGGTACGACGGCCGCCGCGACATTCTTGCATCCACTGATGCCGCTCTCACATACCTGGAACAGTTACATCGCCGTTTTGATGGTGACTGGTTGTTGGCACTTGCGGCCTACAATGCCGGAGGTGGAACTGTCAGTCGCGCCATGCGTCGCAACCGCGAGCAAAACAAACCGACCGATTTCTGGTCTCTGGACTTGCCTGCCGAAACCAAGGCCTATGTTCCCAAACTGCTGGCTGTGGCCCGGACAGTACGTGATGCCGACACCCTTGGAATCACATTAACTCACATCGATAACACCCCCTACTTTGAGGCTGTAGAAACCGGCGGCCAGATCGATCTGGCTCAGGCGGCTTCTATGGCCGGTCTTGATCTGGACACTCTGTACCAACTCAACCCCGGCTTTAATCGCTGGGCCACCGATCCTGATGGCCCTCACTTGTTGCTGGTACCAACTGAGAACGCCGCCCCCCTGCGCCAAGCTCTTCAAACACTGCCACCCGAAAAGCGGGTTAATTGGCACCGCTATACCGTACGTCCCGGTGACACCCTCAGCACCATCGCCCAGCGGTTTAGCAGCTCGGTCAGTGTGATAAGACAGGGCAACAAACTGAACAGCCACCTGATTCGTGCAGGCCAGGCATTACTGGTGCCAAAACCGAGTGCCTCGTCTGAAAGTTACAACCTTAGCCTGGAACAGCGTATCCAGGCCGAACGCCAACAGCTTGAGCAACGCGCAAAACGCAAGCACTACCACCGCGTCGATTCGGGCGAGAGCTTCTGGAGTATTGCACGCCGCTATGGTGTCGGCGTACGTGATCTGGCACGCTGGAATCAGATGGCGCCCAGCGATACGCTCAAGATTGGCCAGACGCTCCTGCTGCTCAACGTGGATATTGCCGATGCAAGCTGATCATGGATAACCTGAGTCTATTCATCATAGCGGTTTCAGTGTTGCTGGCCGTTCTATTCAAGTGGGTACTGTTTCGCAAGATTCGAGGCTGGATGGAGCGGGACCAGGAGCGAGAGCGTTCCAACGACTCCGAACCGGATTGACCCGGCGTTGTCACAGGACTACAGCACGGGTTAAATTCGCACAAAAACAATACTTCCAAGGAGAAAACAGTGCCTGTACAGCTGCGTTCAGTATGCCTTTATCTTTCTGCCGTTTTCTCGCTTCTGCTTTTCGGCCTTCCGTTGCATGCGGCCCCGGACAGCCAGCACGGCATTGCCATGCATGGCGACCTCAAATATCCGCCCGATTTCAGCCATTTCGACTATGTTAACCCGGACGCTCCCAAAGGCGGACATTTCAAGGAATCCTCCATTGGTACCTTCGACAGCCTCAACCCGTTCATAGTCAAGGGTACCGCCGCCGAAGGGACCGGGTTACTGTACGACTCTTTGATGGCTCGCGCACTGGATGAGCCCTTTTCCCAATACGGTCTCCTGGCCCAACAGCTGCGGGTTGCCGTGGATCGCAGCTGGATTGAGTTCGACCTTCATCCTGACGCTCGATTCAGTGATGGGCACAGCGTATCGGCAGACGATGTCGTGTTCACGTTCGACATACTGCGCGAGAAAGGTAGCCCCTTCTTCAAAAGCTACTATGCAGGGATTCAAAGCGTAACGGCACTGAGCCCTCAGACAGTACGTTTCGAGTTTGGTGACAGCACCAACCGTGAACTCCCACTGATAGTAGGCGAGGTTCCGATCCTGCCACAGCACTTCTGGGCCGAGCGTGATTTCGAAACACCATCACTGGAACCACCGCTTGGTTCGGGCCCCTACCTGATTGAAAAGATCGATCCTGGCAGAACCATCGTTTACACACGCAACCCCAACTACTGGGGGCGCGACTTGCCAGTAAACCGCGGCCGTCACAACTTTGATCAACGCCAGTATGACTATTATCGCGACAGTACGGTAGCACTGGAGGCCTTCAAGGCCGGTGAGTACGATTTCCGCAGTGAACATGCCTCCAAGGCTTGGGCAACCGGTTATACCGGCGCCCCCTTCGCTGATGGTCGCATCATCAAGGAAGAGATTGCACACGAAAACCCGCGTGGCATGCAAGGTTTCATCATGAACACCCGCCGGAGCATGTTCAGCCAGCCTGAAGTGCGCAAGGCACTTGCGCTTGCATTCGACTTTGAATGGACCAACAGCAACCTGTTTTATGGCGCTTACACCCGCAGCCACAGTTATTTTTCCAACTCTGAGATGGCTGCAGAAGAGCTGCCAACCCCAGCTGAACTGGAGATTCTCGAAGCCGTGCGTGACCAGGTACCACCTGAAGTATTTACTCAGGTTTACCGAGCCCCAACCACGGATGGCAGTGGTCGCAACCGTGCGCAGTTGCGTGAAGCTCTGGGGCTTCTCAAACAGGCTGGCTGGCAACTTGAGTCAGGCAAGCTGGTTGACGGCAACAGCTCTCCATTTACATTTGAAATATTGCTGGTGCAGAAGGAATTCGAGCGAGTGGTTTCTCCGTTCATTCGCAATCTGGAAAGGCTGGGTATCAGCGCCAGTATCCGCATCGTCGACGTATCCCAATATATAAACCGGTTGCGTCAGTTCGACTTTGACATGGTGGTGTATGGCTTTGGCCAGTCCAGCTCCCCTGGCAATGAGCAGCGTGACTATTGGCATTCCAGCTCAGCTGACATGCCCGGAAGTCGCAACCTGATTGGCATTAAGAATCCAGCCGTCGACTACCTGGTTGAACAGCTGATCGCCGCACCAGACCGGGAGCAACTGGTTTTGCGTGCCCGTGCGCTGGATCGAGTGCTGCAGTGGAATCATTATGTGATTCCCCACTACCATATCAGTGCCTATCGCATCGCGTACTGGAACAGGTTCGCCCACCCTGAGGTAAGCCCTGCCTATGACCTCGGCCTTGATACCTGGTGGACCAAGCCCTGATGGCCGCGTACATTGTCCGTCGCATGTTGCTGATCATACCCACACTGCTGGGGATACTGCTGCTCAACTTCATACTGGTTCAATTTGCTCCCGGCGGCCCGGTTGAACAGACTATTGCGAACCTTGAGGGGCTCGGGATTGATGCTGGCAACCGCATCGGCAGCGGCGCACAGTCCGACATCGCTGCTGGCAGTGAAAACAGCGGCTACCGCGGAGCCCAAGGGCTGGATCCTACTTTGATAGCTGAAATAGAGCGCATGTATGGCTTTGACAAGCCAGCACACGAACGCTTCTTCCAGATGTTGCAGAACTATCTAATGTTCGATTTTGGCAAGAGCTTCTACAGCGACAAAAGCGTTATCGACCTGATCATCGAAAAACTCCCGGTTTCAATATCTCTGGGCCTTTGGACCACACTCATCACTTATTTAATCTCGGTCCCGCTTGGCATCCGCAAGGCCATACGTGATGGCTCATCGTTCGATGTCTGGACCAGCAGCGCCATCATTGTGGGGTACGCAATTCCCAACTTCCTGTTTGCCATTTTATTGATCGTTCTGTTTGCAGGCGGCACCTGGCTGGAATGGTTTCCGCTACGCGGACTGACTTCGCCCGACTTTGAACAGATGACCTGGTGGCAACAAGTGGCAGACTACTTCTGGCACATCACTCTGCCGGTACTGGCTTCGGTGGTCTCCAGTTTTGCCACACTGACCATGCTGACCAAAAACTCATTTCTGGATGAAATACACAAGCAGTATGTATTGACTGCCCGCGCCAAGGGACTGGATGAAAACGCGGTGCTGTACCGTCATGTATTCCGCAATGCCATGCTGTTGATCATTGCCGGCATGCCCGCCGCCCTCATCGGCATTTTCTTCACCGGATCGATGTTGATCGAAGTGATTTTCTCTCTCGATGGGCTCGGACTGCTGGGCTACGAAGCTGTCATCAATCGAGACTACCCAGTGATCTTCGGTACACTCTACATTTTCACGCTGGTGGGTTTGCTGCTGAAACTGGTCAGTGATATCACCTACACGCTGGTAGACCCCCGTATCGACTTTGCCAGCAGGGAGGTATAGGCCGGTGCAGCTCTCCCCTTTGCAACGTCGTCGTATTGACAGTTTCAAGCGCAACCGCCGAGGCTATTGGTCACTCTGGATCTTTCTAATCCTGTTTGGACTGAGCCTGGTCGCCGAACTGATTGCCAACGACAAACCGTTGCTGATCAGTCACGGGCAGCAGCTCTACTGGCCACTGGTCCAGGAATACACCGAGGCTGACTTTGGTGGCGACTTTGCCCTGCCCGTGGACTACCGAGACCCCTTCATTCAAGAGTTGATTACAGAGTCCGGGGGTTGGACCGTTTGGCCACTGATCCGCTTCGGCTACAGCACCATCAATTACGACCTAGAACAACCTGCACCTTCGCCACCAACGGCAACAAATTGGCTGGGGACGGATGATCAGGGCCGGGATGTACTGGCACGTGTCATTTACGGTTTCCGTATTTCGGTTCTGTTTGCACTGGCGCTGACACTGGCTAGCTCGGTCATCGGCGTCTGCGCCGGTGCTGTTCAGGGTTACTACGGCGGCCGCATCGATCTGTTTTTTCAGCGTTTTATCGAAATCTGGTCCGGATTGCCCGTACTCTTCCTGCTGATCATACTGGCTTCACTGGTACAGCCCGGATTCTGGTGGCTGCTCGGCATCATGCTGCTGTTTTCATGGATGAGCCTGGTCGATGTCGTCCGGGCCGAGTTCCTTCGCGGACGCAACCTTGAATATGTGCGTGCCGCACGCGCGCTAGGCCTTAGTGATACCCGCATCATGTACCGCCATGTACTGCCCAACGCCATGATCGCGACCCTGACGTTCATGCCCTTTGTGTTTAACAGCGCCATCGTTACACTGACCGCCCTCGATTTTCTGGGCTTTGGTCTACCCCCGGGTTCGCCATCCCTGGGCGAGCTGGTCGCACAGGGCAAGGAAAACCTTCACGCCCCCTGGCTGGGCCTGACCGCATTCATCTCGTTGTCGGTCATGCTGACGCTGCTGATCTTCATCGGTGAAGCAGTCCGTGACGCCTTCGATCCGAGGAAAGTCTGAGTGAGTACACCGCTGATCTCTGTCCAGAATCTCAGTGTCCGTTTTGGCTCTTCACGCGAGGCGGTTGTGCGCAATATCAGTTTTGATATCGAGCCGGGCAAAACGCTTGCCATCGTTGGGGAATCGGGCTCTGGCAAATCGGTTACGGCTCTTTCACTGCTGCGACTTTTGCCCCAGGCACAGACGGAAGGCGCCGTGTTGTATCAGGGTGAGAACCTGCTTCAGGCACCTGAGAAGCGATTGCTGCAACTGCGTGGCAACAGGATGGGCATGATTTTTCAGGAACCGATGACATCGCTCAACCCACTGCATACGCTGGAGAAGCAGATCGGTGAAACTCTGCATCTGCATCGCGGTCTGAGCCTGCCTGCATGTCGCACGCGTGCGCTTGAATTGCTCGAGCTGGTAGGGATTGATCACCCTCTGGAGCGGCTGGGTCAATACCCGCACCAGCTTTCAGGCGGGCAACGTCAGCGCGTCATGATCGCAATGGCCCTGGCCAATGAACCTGAACTGCTGATTGCCGACGAGCCGACAACCGCTCTTGATGTCACCATACAACACCAGATCCTCGAATTGCTCAGGCGTGTTCAAAAACAACTTGGCATGGCAATCGTACTAATTTCTCATGACTTGAATATTGTACGCAGGGTAGCGGACTCGGTGTGTGTCATGCATCAGGGAGAACTGCTTGAGCAACAACCCTGTGCGGAACTGTTTCGCTCTCCCCGCCACGCGTACACTCGTAATCTCCTGGCTGCGGAGCCGGAAGGCCAGCCAGCTGCAATAGCCGATCCTGATGATATTATCCTTCAGACCCGTGCGTTGAAGGTCTGGTTTGCTGAGCGTAAGGGAATACTGCAGCGGGTCAGCCGCCATCACAAAGCGGTGGACGAAATTGATCTGCAACTCGCCCGCGGTGAAACACTGGGCGTTGTTGGTGAGTCCGGCTCAGGCAAAACTACGCTGGCACTGGCCATATTGCGACTGATCAGCAGCAAGGGCGAAGTGGTATTCAATGGTGCAGAGCTTTCAAACCTGAAACAGAAACAGCTCAGACCCTTGCGCAAGCAGTTGCAAGTGGTGTTTCAGGACCCCTTCGGCAGTCTGAGCCCACGCATGAGTATCGCCGAGATCATCGCTGAAGGCCTGGAGGTTCAAGGTATCACCAAGCGTAGCCAGCAGGATGAACAGGTATGCCTCGCCTTGCGCGATGTTGGGTTGGATCCCGAGGTACGACACCGATATCCGCATGAGTTCTCGGGCGGACAGAGGCAGCGCATCGCCATCGCACGGGCACTGGTGCTGCGCCCCAGGCTGATCATTCTCGACGAACCCACGTCCGCACTGGATCGCACCGTACAGAAGCAGATCATTCAGCTGCTGCGTGATCTGCAACGGCAGTATCAGCTCAGCTATCTCTTCATCAGTCACGATCTGGCCGTGGTCAGAGCCATGAGCCATCGGGTCATGGTGATGCAGGCAGGCAAAGTCGTTGAGCAGGCCTCGACAGAACAGCTCTTCAGCCGCCCGGAGCACCCCTACACTCAACGCCTGCTTGAAGCCGCTGCCGTGCCATCTGACTGAGTTTAAAACCCGGCAAAACTGAAAAGGGCCGCATGTGCGGCCCTTTTCAGTTTCAGTCAGCAGATCTGTAACCTAGTTGCGCTCAATTTCGGCAGCCTCGGTCAGCACCTCCACATGCAGCTGATAGTCCAGCTGGCCATTACGGCTGGCCAGGAAGGCAGCCATCTGGCGCTTCAGGTCAGCGTCAACATCAACAAGGTCTGGGTCCTGAACTGCATTGACTCGAACCAGTGCGCGGTCTCCGTTCGGCAAACGTACAGTTCCAAATGATGCCGCATCTTCCGCCGGACGAGGCAGCTCAAATGCCTTACGATTGACAGCAGACGGCATGTCTGCCTGCTCACGCTCTGCAGAAGCCACTTCACTCCAGCTCAGCTCAGAAGCAACAGTGTTCAGGGAATTGCCAGACTCGAAGTCCGCCAGCAACTGTTGCAGGCGAGCCTCCAGTGCCGCTTCCGCCTGTTCACGTCGCAACTCGCCTTCAAGCTCATCACGCACTTCATCCAGCGACAGCTGGCGTTCTGGAATCTGCTCTTTAACCCGTACAACTACTGTTGTTTCACGATCCAGCTCGATGGGGTCACTGTTAAGACCTTCACGTGTCAACTCTTCACTGAACGCAGCCTTGACCACGCGAGGGTTGGAGGCCAACCCGCTCTCACTGCCAGCCTGCCCAAAAGGCTCGGTCTGATGAATTTCCAGCCCCAGTTCCTCTGCCGGGACATCAAGATCACCCGCCGAAAAGCTCAAGTCAGCCAAGCGTTCAAGCGCAGCCACATATTCAGCCTCAGCACGGGACTGGGCCAATTCACGCTGCAATTCAGCAGCCATCTCGTCAAACGCCGGCGGCTCAGTGTTGCGCACATCGTTCAGCTGTATCAGATGATAGCCAAACTCGGTGCGAACAGGCTCTGATATTTCACCCGGCTGCATGGCGAACAGCGTATCCTCAAACGGGCCCGTTAGTACACCACGGCTATTGTAACCCAGATCACCGCCCTGCTCGGCAGATCCGGCGTCTGCCGAAAACTCCTGTGCCGCTTCGGCAAAGCTCAGCTCACCATCCAGAATGCGCTGACGAACAGCCTCAGCCTGTTCCTGTGCATCCTCTTCAAACAGAATGTGAGCTGCCGCACGTTCTTCAGATGCCTGGAACCTTGCCAATTCCTGCTGATACGCACTTTCCAGCTCTGCATCGGTGATTGCGTCGAGCTTAACAAAATCAGCCTGATTCAGTTCCACATAGTCAAGCACAACCTGCGGCTGGGTCATGAAGCGTTCCAGCTGCTCCTGATAACGCGACTCAAGTTCTGCATCAGTTACTTCAGCAGTCTGCATGAACTGGTCAAGTGACAGCTCTGCCCAGGCAATATCACGGGTTTGTCGATCCAGCCTCAGCAAACGCTCAACCTGCTGCTCAGTCGCGAAGGCGGACAGCTGGAAAGCGTTGCGTTCCTGCGCAATCAACTGCTCCTTGCGCAATAAGTCACGATACATAAGCGGGGTAAAACCGGCACCACGCAGTACCGCTTCAAACTGGTTACGGTCAAAGCGACCATCAACCTGGAAATCCGGTGTGCCTACGATCATCTGATCAATCATCGCTTCGGACAGATACAGACCCTGCGACTCGGCGGATTGCAGACGCACCTCCTGATCAATCAGGGCCTGCAACACCATACGACGCAGCTGATTTTCATCGATATCCGCAGGATTGCCGTTTGCACCCATCTGGGCCAGCAACTGGCGCCGCTGCAGCTCGATACCACGCTGCAAATCCTGGTTACTGATCTCTTCACCATTCACTTCAGCCGGCGCCTTTTCACTGTTGGCAAGCCCGACAAGCGACTCAACGCCGAACAGAGCAAAGGTGACGATGATCAGGCCAACGATGACCTTGGCGATGATCCCTTTGGAATTTTCCCTAATGGATTGCAGCATGGTTTGGGTTCACTCTGACTCTTTTATAAAAAAAGCGCATTCAGCCCTGAATGCGCTTTCTTGGACTACGAAGACAGTTCTCTGCTTCCAGTGAACGTGCCCGAATCTGGCGGAACGGACGGGACTCGAACCCGCGACCCCCTGCGTGACAGGCAGGTATTCTAACCAACTGAACTACCGCTCCAGTATCAGGACTTCAGATCCCGTTTACTTGTTGACCGCGTCTTTCAGCGCTTTGCCCGGCTTGAAAGTCGGCAGGGTTGCAGCAGCAATTTCAATCGGGTTGCCAGTCTGCGGGTTGCGGCCGGTACGTGCGGCACGCTCTTTGGTGGAGAAAGTACCAAAACCTACCAGAGCAACGGATTCACCGCGCTGCAGAGCTTCAGTGACCGCATCCAGGGTGGCATCCAGTGCACGGCCTGCAGCTGCTTTCGGAATATCAGCAGATGCAGCAATAGCGTCAATCAGTTCAGACTTGTTCACATTGTTCCCCTTATCGAATCGTTATCGTGTTCTATCCGTTGTTGTCGTTGCCCAGCGCATAGTCTGCAACTTTATACCAACTGCCTGAAACCGGTGTCAACTGGCCGCAGCCCTTTTCTGCCGCGGCCTCCAGTTAATGTGTACTCAGTTGACCCGGCTCAGCATGTCCTTTTTTGGCCTCGGCAGCAGCAGGTTCTTCAACCTCTTCCGGCAAAGGTGTCGGGTGGTATGCCAAGGCAACGTCCAGCACTTCATCAATCCACTTCACTGGCCGAATATCGAGATCTGCCTTGATATTGTCGGGTATTTCCTTCAAATCGCGGGTATTTTCCTCCGGAATGATCACCGTACGAATCCCGCCACGGTGCGCTGCAAGCAGCTTTTCCTTCAGCCCACCAATGGCCAGAACCTGTCCACGCAGGGTAATTTCGCCCGTCATGGCGACCTCTGAGCGCACCGGAATTCCGGTCAAGGCAGACACCATCGCCGTGCACATACCAATGCCGGCACTGGGGCCATCTTTCGGGGTTGCACCTTCAGGAACATGGATATGAATATCGTTTTTCTCGTGGAAGTCAGCCTTGATTCCCAGTGATCGAGCCCGGTTGCGCACCACGGTCATGGCTGCCTGGATCGATTCTTTCATTACATCACCCAACGATCCGGTGTGGATCTGACGCCCCTTGCCGGGCACGACAGCTGACTCAATGGTGAGAATATCGCCCCCAACTGAGGTCCAGGCCAGACCCGTTACCTGCCCGACCTGATCCTGCTCTTCAGCCATGCCAAACTTGTATTTCTTGACACCGTTATACTGCTCCAGCTCTTCAGCCGTAACCTTGACCACATCACCCTTGCGCTCAAGGGCAAGCTCACGCACAACCTTGCGTGCAATCTTGGCGATCTCGCGTTCAAGGCCACGTACGCCTGCCTCACGGGTGTAATATCGAATCAAACCCAGTACGGCATCGTCGGTGATCTCCAGCTCTTTGGCCTTGATTCCGTTGTTTTTAAGCTGTTTCGGCAACAAGTACTTGCGCGCAATATTAAGTTTTTCGTCCTCGGTATACCCCGGAATCCGAATGATCTCCATACGGTCCAGCAAAGGCCCCGGGATGTTCATCGAGTTCGATGTGCACACGAACATCACGTCAGACAGATCGTAATCCACTTCGAGGTAATGATCGTTGAAACTGCTGTTCTGTTCGGGATCAAGCACCTCCAGCAATGCCGATGAAGGATCACCACGATGGTCCATGCCCATCTTGTCGATCTCATCCAGCAGGAACAGCGGGTTCTTGACACCGATGCGTGACATCTTCTGAATCAGTTTACCCGGCATGGAGCCGATGTAGGTACGGCGATGACCGCGAATCTCGGCCTCATCACGTACACCACCCAGCGCCATGCGTACATACTTGCGGTTTGTCGCACGTGCTATGGAGCGGCCCAAAGAGGTCTTGCCGACACCCGGAGGCCCAACCAGACACAGAATCGGCCCCTTCAGCTTCTTCACTCGCTTCTGTACGGCGAGATACTCGAGAATGCGATCCTTGACTTCTTCAAGACCGTGATGATCCTCATTGAGGATCTTCTCGGCATGTTTCATGTCCAGGCGCACACGAGAGCGCTTGACCCAAGGGATTTGCAGCATCCAGTCAATGTAGCCACGCACCACCGTTGCTTCGGCACTCATGGGCGACATCATTTTCAGCTTGTTGTATTCGTTGAGCGTCTTGTCCAGCGCTTCCTGAGGCATGCCGGCGCTTTCGATACGGTTTTTCAGCTCTTCCATATCGGTAGAGCCGGTTTCATCCATATCACCCAGTTCCTTCTGGATCGCCTTCATCTGCTCATTGAGGTAATACTCACGCTGACTCTTCTCCATCTGTTTTTTTACACGGCCCCGGATGCGCTTTTCGACCTCAACCAGGTCGATTTCCGCTTCCATCAGTGACATCAGATGTTCAAGACGTTGACGTGTACCCAGAATTTCCAGAATGGCCTGCTTCTCATCCAGCTTGAGGGCCATATGTGCAGCGATGGTGTCGGCCAGACGGCCAATGTCGTCAATATTCTGAAGCGAGCTGAGCACCTCGGACGGGATTTTCTTGTTGACCTGTACAAAGCGCTCAAACTGATCAAGAGCCGTTTTTTTGTAGACCTCAGCCTCCGCCGCACTTACATCTTCTACCGGCAACACCGTCACCTGTGCGTGGAAGCATTTTTCAGACTCAGACAGGGCTCTGATCTGCGCACGGTAATCACCTTCAACCAACACCTTCACGGTGCCATCAGGCAATTTCAGCATCTGAAGTACGTTCGCAACGCAGCCGACAGAGAACAGAGCTTCAGAATCCGGTTCGTCCTCAGACGCACTCTTCTGGGCCACCAACAGAATCTGCTTATCACTGGCCATTGCCAGTTCAAGGGCATGGATGGATTTTTCACGCCCGACAAACAGCGGGATCACCATGTTGGGATAAACCACCACATCACGCAGTGGCAGTACCGGAAGCTCGACGGTCACAGCGTCATCTTTTGCTTCAAATTGATCCATGATGGAGTGCCTCTTTACAGGGCGCCTGTGCATTAGGGCCGGCGCATCTTCGGATAAGTGTCAGGTTAGTCTTTCAATGGGGCTCGTTCCAGCAATTACAACCGGAGCGGTGGCTTTTTTCGCAACTGCACAGAAGACAGCGATTCAACCAAGGGCGAGGCGGTCGGATATGACCGCCTGCAGAGGAGATATTACTTGAAATAGGCGTTTTCACGCACAGTATGGTCAGTGGCATCACGCACACCGATAAGCCCCGGAACCCGCTCTATCAGTGTCTTCTCAACCCCATCCTTGAGGGTCATGTCAACGGCACTGCAGCCTTGGCAGCCACCGCCAAAACGCAGTACGGCAATGGTACCGCCCTCCTCTTCGATCAAGTCTTCCAGTTTGACTTCGCCACCGTGAGACGCGAGTCCGGGGTTGATCTCCGAATACAGAATATAATTGATCTGCTCATTCATTGGACTGTCGGGCGACACCTTGGGCACCTTGGCGTTAGGCGCCTTAATAGTCAGCTGACCACCCATGCGATCGGTGGCGAAGTCAATGTAGGCTTCTTCCAGATACGGCAGACTGTTACGCTCCAGGTAAAAGCGCAGCAGTTCATAGTCGATGATTTCATCTTCCGGATTGACCTCATCCGGACGGCAGTAGGCCAGGCAGGTTTCTGCATAGGCAGTACCCGGCTGGGTCACGAAAAGACGTACCGCAATACCTTCAACATTCTGCTTTTCGAGCAGCTCTGCCAGATAACGCTCGGCAGATTCAGTTACCGTAATAGTCATGGCTAAACCTTGTGGATCTGATGTTTCGAATACATTGAGGATACACTCAAATTAAACCCGAGTAAATTGATCGGATATTAATCAATAAGCCGAACGGTCACGCTGCTGCCAAGCTGAACGTGCCATTTCAAGCCAGTGCGCCTGCGATTGCATCACGCCCTGTGACAGCAACCGCAGGATCACAGCCAAGGTGCTGATAACGGCCCCTTCACCATAGGCATGACTGATTTCACCACGCCAAAGCCGCAACAGATCTTCAGGATCGAGCTGCTCGTCACGAACCAGCCGCTGCTGCTCGATACGGGGCCATGTTTCCTGGTGCAACTCGCCGGCCGTAACCCAGTGAAGCTCGGTATCCGAATCAGGCTTCACCTCGGCCTCACCACCATCACCACGGATAGTCAGGCTGTGAAGGGTGCCCAGCAGCTGTGCCGTTTGCTGGTGCATTGGCGCATAGGGCGGATGAAAAACCCCATCAACACTGCAGGAGGTATCCAGCGGGTTAAGCAGCCTACACAACGTGTGGACCGGGGAACGAAGCCCCAGTATCGGTCGCAGCTGAATCAACTCACCCAGTACAGGCACCATTTGATCGATAGAGTAAAAGGCCAGCCTGCTCCGCTCCAGTGATGCATGTACCTCAGGCCAGCTTTCGGCAGCTTTCATACCGAACATGCTCAGCAGATCTTCAGTGTAAATACGCCCGGGCGTATGCCCCCTTGCGCCGTGCATGAATACACTCACCCCCTGCCCGGCCAACACCAAGGCCGCCAAAAAAAACCATGGCAGCCTGCGTTTCTTGCCGGCATATGTGGGCCAATCAAGATCAGCTACCAGCGACTGAGGCCGGTTCAGGCGCAGTCGTACAGCTTGGGCGAACCCCTGCAACTCTTCAGGGGTTTCTTCTTTCATCCGGATCAGCATGAGAAAGGCACCCAACTGCTCCGGCCTGACATGCCCATCCAGGATCATGCCCATTGCATCCCGGGCTTCCTCCATGGTTAACGAACGGCTTCCTTTTTTACCCTTGCCGAGTATGCGCACATAGACTGCAAATGGATGTTCCTGTTGCATGAGCCCTCTACTCCAATGAGCCTGTGCATTCCAGCTACTGCCTGCAGTTGCTAGAATGTCTGCCTTACAAAGCGGAAATTATGACATGAGTCGGAAACGAATTCAGTTTGGCGCTCCCCGGCGCAGTAAAAAAGCCGTCGTGAGTGATACGCCACTTGAGCTGACGGTGGATCGATTGAGCCATGAAGGTCGTGGCATTGCCAACCACAACGGCAAAACCACTTTCATAGCAGGCGCACTGCCTGGAGAGCAGGTCCAGGTTCGTCTGACACAAATACACAAACGCTACGACGAGGCAGAACTGCTCCAGGTTACACACTCGAGCCTTGATCGCCGTGAGCCCGCCTGCGCCCATTTCGATCAGTGTGGTGGTTGTGATCTGCAGCATCTTGATATTGTTGCGCAACGACTTCACAAACAGCAGCAGGTACTGGACCAGCTCAAACGTTATGCCGGTGTAGATATACAGCCAGAGCAGCTGTTCCCGGCCCTTACAGCTGCTCCGCTTGGCTATCGCCGTGCGGCTCGCATCGGCCTGAACCAGCGCCAGCGTGATGGTGAACTTTTGGTTGGGTTTCGCCGCCGCGGCAGCAACAAGCTGCTGAATATCGACCAGTGCCCGATACTTGAGCCTCGCCTGCAACCCGTGTTTGATGTGGTGCGACAACATCTATCAGACGCCACGGATGTTCGTCAGCTGACTCATATTGATCTCAGCCATGGTGATCGAAGCGGATTTATTCGCTTTCGTGCCACTCGCTCACCTTCGACAGAATTGATGCAGCGCCTGCAGGCTATTGCTGATGCATTGCAACTGCAGCTTATCGTCGCGCTCAATGATGCCACGATTCCAGCTGACCCAGCCCCCTGCCATTACAGTTTGCCGGAGTTCGAGCTTGAGCTTGCGTTTGGCAGCAGCGACTTCATTCAGGTTAATGCCGACCTGAACCGGCTGATGGTCCGGCAGGCTGTTGACTGGATGGATCCCGGCCCCGAAGAGCGGGTATTGGACCTGTTCTGCGGGCTCGGCAACTTCACCCTGCCTCTGGCACAGAAAGCCGCCCAGGTGGTTGGTATTGAAGGATCTTCCGACATGGTTGCTCAGGCTCAGCGTAATGCCGCCAGCGCCGGACTCGATAACGCTCAATTCTATCGCGCCAACCTAAGTGAAAGTTTTGTCCACGCCCCTTGGTACCGCAGCGGCTTTGACCTGATCCTGCTCGATCCACCTCGCACAGGAGCGCGTGAGGCGGTGCAGCAGCTGGCTGGCTATGGTGCCCGCAAAGTGCTCTATATCTCCTGCAACCCATCGGCACTGGTCGCGGACCTGCCCCTGCTGTTGCAGGCAGGATACCGTGTCACCCGGTTTGGAATTATGGATATATTCCCCCAAACCTCTCATGTCGAATCCATGCTGCTGCTTGAGCGTACACCGTGATCGAATACCTCTATCAGGATCAACAGATGGTGGTTGTGAGCAAGCCGACAGGGCTTCTTTCCGTGCCGGGCCGTGGTCCCGACAAGCAAGACTGCGTTTGGCATCGTGTACAACAGAAACATCCGACTGCGCGCATCGTACACCGCCTGGACCAGGCCACATCAGGCCTGATGGTACTGGCCCTGACGGCAGACAGCCACAGAGCGCTGAGCATCCAGTTTCAGGAACGCATACCGAAGAAGCGTTATCAGGCGATAATCGCAGGCGAGCCCGTGCAAAATGAAGGCACGGTTGAACTGCCTCTGCGCTGTGACTGGGAGCGACGCCCGAAGCAGATGGTCGACATGATTGAAGGCAAGGCCGCCCTCACTCTCTGGCGGTGTATTGAACGCTGCGGTGATCGTAGCCGGGTACTGCTGTTCCCACATACCGGTCGTTCGCACCAACTGCGGGTACATATGCTGGCTTTGGGTCACCCTATCCTAGGTGATGAATTTTATGCGCCTGATGAGATTGTTATGCTCTCACCTCGCCTGCTACTGCATGCCGAGCATCTGGCCTTGAACCATCCCGCAAGCGGGAACTGGCTCGAATTCGACTCTGACTGCCCATTCTGATTAAAAAAAATGGAGGCACAAGCCTCCATTTTTGTTTCCGCAGTCATACCTGACTCAGTTCTGTGGCAGCTGATCCTTCACTGTCCAGAGAATCTCTTCAGCCACAACCGGAGCAGCTTCCAGACCCTGGTCGTTCAGTACCGACAAGAATACACCGGTCCGGGTACGGTTGAGTCGCAACTGGTAACGTCCGGTATGCTCGTAGTTGCCGGTTTCAGCATTATAGTTTCCACTGTCACCGTTACCGAACACATAGACAACCTTACCGGCAAACCAGATTTTATAACCTTGCTGGTTAGCGGGGTTGTTCGGATCGGAGAGGTCATTGTCCATAGGTGCTTCGTCTTCAGTATCACTGCTGGGGCTCGCACCCGTCGAACTGTAACTGATACCGTCCTCACCTTCCTCACTGCCACCCAGGGCCGCACTGATCATGCTGGTATCCAGCTTGATATCGCCTCGATCGGAGTGCAGCCATTCGAAAAAGCCCATCTTCTCGGTGTCATCAAAAGGCGTAGTTGTAGTGTAGGTAAGATAGAACAGGCCAGCAGACTGATCACGAGTACCCACATCCACTTCTGCCTCATCCAGGGCATCACTGACTTGCTGCCATGCTTGGTCAATGTCTGAGTTGATCCGCAAGACAGGGTTGCCACGGGAGTCACGCCCAAGCAGAGGTCGCTGCGCACGTTGCTGTTGCATTGCCGTGTAGGTGTTGGCTGTCTGCTGTCCGGTAGACTTGCTCAGGTAACGCAGCAGCTCGAACATCATGTCCGACTTGTACTCTACATCACGTGCCTGTTGTTCCCAGTTGATATTGGCTACATCGGCTCCATCCGGATATTGTACATGCTTCAGCCGTACAGCCGTACGGCCGTAATCATCCGGATCGGGACGCAGACTCATGCGCAGCTTGTTTTGGGTTGGGCCTTCAACAGTCTGCAACGTTAGCCGCTTGACCCAACGGTCAACAAAACTGTACTCACGACCATCCAAACGAATCCAGTCGGTTTCCATTACCCCCTGGCGAGGATCGGCACGACTGATGTCAATGTTGTTGAACGCCCAGAAGTCCTGCGCCTTTAGCCAGACATCCGCAATCGGCTCATCCACAACAATCAACTTCTCACCGTCTTCACGTCGAAAGTTGACCGTGTCGCTGCCGGATTCCGCGTAAAAGAATTCCGGGCGAGGCACCCTGAAGTCGCTGTCACTGCGAGTTGCGGTTACACCCACGTCAGGCACTACCAGCTGTTCCTGCATCTGTTTGGCACGCAGGTGAGGCGGCAACTGCAAACGCTCATTGCCGCTGGCAAGTTCGTAATCCTGGCTGCGGTCACGGATCACACCGTTTTCACCATAAACAGGGTTGTTCTTGACCATGCCACAGCCTGAGAGCGCTAACAGCGCAATCAGGCCTGCCGGAAAACAAATGGTTCGGAAATTATGCATGACGATTCCTGTCAAATGATGCCGGATTCACGCAGGGAATTGCGGACCAGCTCGTGGTACTGCTCAGACAGAATTGTCAAAGGCAGACGGATACCGGAGTCGATCAGTTTCATTTCAGTCATGGCCCATTTGACGGGAATCGGGTTGGCCTCAACGAACAGATTCTTGTGCAGCGGCATCAATTTCGCCTGCAGCTCACGAGCCGCTTCCGTATCACCCTGCAGACCGAAACGACACAACTCTGCCATTTCGGTAGGCGCCACGTTGGCTGTAACGGAGATATTGCCCTGACCACCCATCAGGATCAGCTCGATTGCAGTCGCATCGTCACCGGAGTAGACAGCAAAGTCGGTCGGCACCTTATTGATCAATTCACGTGCGCGATCCAGATCACCGGTTGCTTCCTTTATACCCACGATATTATCGATCTGGCTCAACCGCAGCACGGTATCCGGCAGCATGTCGCAGGCTGTGCGGCCCGGAACATTATAAAGGATCTGGGGAATATCAACGGCCTCGGCTATCGCCTTGAAGTGCTGGTACAGGCCTTCCTGGGTTGGCTTGTTATAGTAAGGGGTTACCAGCAGGCAGGCGTCAGCACCCGCTTTAGCAGCTCGCTCGGTCAACTCAATCGCCTCCTGAGTGGAGTTGGCACCAGTGCCAGCGATGACCGGAATACGGCCTCCGACCCGATTGATGATCGCACGGATCACATCCAGGTGCTCATCGTAGTCCAGCGTAGGAGACTCGCCTGTGGTACCGACTGCCACGATGGCATCGGTACCCTTGTCGAGATGAAAATCCACGATTTTGTCCAGCGCTGGCCAGTCGATATCACCATTGGCTGTCATAGGGGTCACGAGCGCTACAATACTGCCGCGAATCATCTCTGTCTCCATCTTGAATTTGAGAACTCTCAGGTTGCCGCTTCATGCTACCGGTCCAGACAAACAGCCTCAACCAGCCAGCACTTTTTTGCTATCGTAATAGACCGATCATTCTAAACGAATTATGCCCGGCTAGCGTAGTAGTGAGGGTGACTTTTTCATTTTCGAGGACAGAACAACATGACAGCACCGGTTATCGACCAAGCCGTACCCGATTTTACCGCCAACGCAACCAGTGACACCGAAGTCAAACTGAGCACACTGCGCGGTAAAAACGTCGTACTCTATTTCTATCCAAAAGACAGTACACCGGGTTGCACCACTGAAGGTCAGGATTTTCGTGACCTGTATGAAGCGTTTCAGGCGCTGGATACAGAAATCTTTGGCGTATCCCGTGATGGCATTAAAAGCCACGAGAATTTCAAGGCTAAGCAGTCCTTCCCCTTCGAGCTGATCAGCGACAAGGACGAAACCCTGTGTCAGTTGTTTGATGTCATAAAGCTGAAGAAAATGTATGGCCGTGAATCACTGGGGGTTGAACGCAGCACCTTTCTGATCGACAAGGAAGGGATACTGCGCCAGGAATGGCGCAAGGTTAAGGTCAAAGGGCATGCAGCAGAAGTAATGCAGGCTGTGCAGGCACTCTGAATCGACTCAGCCTCTGCCCTCTTCGGCAGGGGCATCAAGCTCTTCTGCCACTCTTGGCCAAGCGTTTACAATCGCCTTGACCAGCGTTGCCAACGGGATAGCAAAGAAAATACCCCAAAACCCCCACAGGCTGCCAAAAATCAGCACCGCCACAATAATCGAGACGGGATGCAGGTTAACCGCCTCCGAGAAAAGCAACGGCACCAACACATTGCCATCCAACGCCTGAATGACGGCATAGGCAATCATCAGATACATCAAATCATTGCCCCAGCCCCACTGGAAAAGGCCAATCAGAAATACCGGCAGCGTTGCCAGCGTTGCCCCTATATAGGGAATCACAACCGAGAAGCCGACCAGCAGAGCCAGAAGAGCCGCGTAGTTGAGGCCGAACAGCGCAAAGGTAATGTAGCTCACCCCACCCACAATCAATATCTCGATCGATTTGCCCCGCACATAATTGGCAATCTGCACATCCATCTCATGCCATACACTGGTCATCATTTGACGCTTTTCAGGCAGAAAAGCGGTCCAGCCAGAAATCAACTTTCGACCATCCTTCAAAAAGAAAAATACCAGTATCGGCACCAGAATCAGATAGATCAAAAGGGTTATGATACTGGTGATCGAATTAAGCGAAAAGGTCAGTACCCATTGGCCCAGCCGGCTCAGCTCAGTGGCGGCAGCCGAAATAATTTCCCTGACCTGGGTTTCGGAAATCAGTTCTGGATAGCGTTCTGGCAAGACCAGAAGCAGGTTCTGCACCTCGCTGACCATACGTGGGGCTTCATTGAACAGGTTAACCATCTGCTGCCAGATGATCGGCAGCACGAAAACCAGAAAAGCACTGAGAAACCCGATAAACAGCACAAATACCGCGCTGACGGCAAGCAGGTGAGCAACTCCACGCCGTTGCAGCCAGTCAACCACCCCCTGCATCAGAAACGCCAGGATAACACTCGCAATCACCGGGGCCAGTGGCTGTCCCAGAAACAAAATAACAAGCAGCCCGCCTGCGAGAAGCAGGAACAGGAACAAAGCCTCTTCATCGGAAAAGTATCGATCTATCCATTTACTGAAAATCTTGCGCATTGATACTCCTCAGGTGCCGGCTCCACGCCGGATCCAATAGATATAACACTGCTCATCGCTGAACGTCTGCAGCAACTCATGGTCAGAAACCCGAGCATAGGCAGGAAAATCCCGCAGCGAACCAGCATCAGTGGCAATCACTTTCAAAACCTGCCCCGGCTCAAGCTGATGCAAGGCAAGCTTGGCCTTGAGCAGCGGCATGGGGCAACTGAGGCCACTGGTATCCAGTTCGTGATCAAATGGCGGCGATGACATGCAGAAAACTCCCGTAAATCACTGGCCTTGGGTGGCAAGCACTATATACCATAATACCCGGCAAGATAATTCTGACAGCGGTAGAATGATGCGAAGACTGATGCAAACACTATTGGTGGCAGCAACCTGCTTTTCCACCGCCCTCCTGCCCGCTACCGGCACTGCCAGTACCGATTTGCCGGTATTGAATGATGCCAGCTCCGCAACCGTCAGCCTGGACGCCGAATACCGCTTGGGCCGCAACTGGGCGCGCATTCTTCGTGCTCAGGCTCCACTGCTGGACGACCCGATCAGCTATCAGTACCTTGAAGACCTGTTGTGGCGCTTGCTACCGAAAAGTCAGGTGCAGGATCGCCGGCTTGAACTGTTTTTGCTTGATAACCCAACCTTTAACGCCTTTGCCGTTCCCGGCGGCATCATTGGCATCCACAGCGGACTGCTGCTGGCTGCTGAAACCGAAGGCGAACTGGCTTCGGTGATTGCACACGAGTTGGCCCACCTGAGTCAGCGCCATTATGCTCAGAGGCTTGAGGAGGAGCGACGCAACCGCCCGCTGATGCTGGCAGGCCTGCTTGCCAGTATTCTGGTAGCGGCAGCCGATACCCAAGGCGGCATGGCCGTCCTGTCTTCAACCATGGGCGCCAATGCACAGGGGCAGTTGGCATTCAGTCGTCGCAATGAGCAGGAAGCGGACCGTGTTGGCATGCAGACGCTGGTCGAGGCCGGCATCGACCCACACACCATGCCACAGATGTTTTCGCGCCTGCAGCGCAACTATCGCTTCTATGGGCAGCGTCCGCCCGAATTTTTGCTGACACACCCCGTGACTGAGTCACGCATAGCCGACTCGCTCAACCGTGCAAGCCAGTTACCGGAAGTACAGTCACATGCCGACAACAGCGACTTCAATTTAATTCGTGCCCGCATGCAGGTTCATCACAGCGAATCCCCGCAGAAGGCACTTGCCACTTTCCGCGCTGCAACTCAAGATTCTGACCAGCTGCATAATCGTTATGGTCTGATGTTGGCCGCCATTGCGGCTGCCGACTTTGCTCTTGCCGATAAAACCTGGAACACACTGGACGCCTCTGCACGTCGACACCCATGGCTGCTGTTGAGCCGAGTTGAGCGTTTTCTGGCAGCGGCCGATTCAGCCAGTGCGTTGGAGATTTCCAGGGAGTTGATTGCACTTTACCCCGACAGCCGCCCGGTACGTACCCTGCATGCACGAGCACTTCGTGAGACAGGCCAATTACAGCAGGCCATACGCATCTACAAGCAACTGACTCGTGACTACCCAACCGACACGCTGATCTGGTTTGAACTGGCTGAAGCGGAAGGGCTTGCCGGTAATATTCTTGCCGTACATGAAGCACGAATAGAGTATTTCCTGCTGACGGCACAGTTTGATCTGGCACTGAAACAGCTTGAGTACGCCGCACGGGAAAAGGATCTGACCGACTCAGACAGGGCCAGATTGGAGCAACGCGAGCAGGAAGCAAAAGCGCTGCGGCAGGAAATGAAGGAACAGTTTTAAAAGCAGACTTGAGATCAGGAGGCGCTGCTCATTTGATAAGCAGCGCCTCCTGAAACGTGATATCAGCTGGCTGAAAAATCCAGCATCCGCTGCAGCGGCTTTAGCGCTCGGCGCGCGAGCTCCGCATCAACGTGGATTTCATCGACACCATGCTCCAGAGCGGCAACGATATTATCCAGTCCGTTCATCGCCATCCAGGGGCAGTGCGCACAGCTGCGGCAGGTTGCGCCTGAGCCACCTGTAGGAGCTTCAAGGAAGCGCTTGCCGGGAGCAGCCTGTTGCATCTTGTAGAAAATGCCTCGATCAGTTGCAACGATGAAAGTTTCATTTGGCAGGTCGTGCGCCGCCTTGATCAACTGACTGGTAGAGCCAACGGCATCAGCAATCTGGACCACAGCGTCCGGTGACTCGGGATGAACCAGCACCGCCGCATCCGGGTAGACCCGCTTCAGATCCAGAATCCCCTTTGCCTTGAACTCTTCATGGACAATGCAGCTGCCATCCCAAAGAATCATCTCGGCACCGGTTTCCTTACGGACGTATTCACCCAGATGCTTATCCGGCGCCCAAATGATTTTCTTGCCCTGATCGGCCAGATATTCCACTACCTTAAGCGCAATACTCGAGGTCACCACCCAGTCAGCGCGAGCCTTAACGGCTGCAGAGGTGTTGGCATAAACGACCACTTCATGATCGGGATACTGATCACAGAACGCCGAAAACTCATCGGCAGGACAGCCTATATCCAGAGAGCAGGTTGCTTCAAGCGTCGGCATCAAAATGCGTTTTTCCGGGTTCAGGATTTTGGCCGTTTCACCCATGAAACGCACACCAGCCACAATCAGAGTTGAGGCCGGGTGGCGTGAGCCAAAGCGCGCCATCTCCAGAGAGTCGGAAACACAGCCACCGGTTTCATCTGCAAGCTGCTGAATCAGGTCATCGGTATAATAATGTGCTACCAGACAGGCATCCTTTTCTTTCAGGAGCTGACGGATCCTGCTCTTGTACTGCTCAATCTCGGCAGATCCCATCTGCTGCGGCAGGTGCTCCTGAGCAAAATGCTCCTGCACCAGAATGCGATCGTCGATGTCCTGCTTGCTCAACATAGTCAGATTCTTATCATCACGCTGGTTGGATGCCTTGGACGGCAAAATCTTGGGGCGCCGATTATACCATAGTTGCACTGCAGTAAGTGAAGCACTGACACAACGACCAGGCACAAAAGCATCAGACTTGAGTATCAGCTGTATCAAATGAAAAAGGCCGGATAAAATGGTGGGTCGTATAGGACTCGAACCTATGACCAATTGGTTAAAAGCCAACTGCTCTACCAACTGAGCTAACGACCCTCCCGATGGGCTGCGCATTTTACCTGCCGAGGCGTGAAAGGCAACCCTTGAGCGGAATTTTATTCAAACATAACGGGTCGGATCCACAACACCTGCATCCTCAAACCCCTTGGCACGCAGACGGCAGCTATCACACCGACCACAGGCACGCCCTTCCATATCGGCCTGATAGCATGAAACTGTGAGCGCATAATCAATACCCAACGCAGTGCCGCGGCGGATAATGTCCGCCTTGGTGAGATGCATCAGTGGTGTTTCGATATGTACGGGGTCGCCATTGATGCCACGTCGCGTCGCCAGGTTGGCCATGCGCTCAAACGCTTCTATAAACTCCGGGCGACAATCAGGGTAGCCGGAATAGTCGACTGCATTTACACCGATAAAGATGGCATCGGCATCCAGCACCTCTGCCCACCCAAGCGCCAGAGACAAAAAAACCGTGTTGCGTGCAGGCACATAAGTAACCGGAACGCCTTCAGCCTGATCTTCGGGTACATCGATACTGGTATCGGTCAGTGCCGAGCCGCCAAAATCCTCCAGATGCAATCGCAACACTCTGTGTTCGCTGACACCAGCCTGGGCTGCAATCGCGCGTGCCGCATTCAACTCGGTCACCGAACGCTGACCATAGTCGAAGCTGAGCACATGACAGCTATAGCCCTGTTCCATGGCCATCGCCAATGCAGTTGCCGAATCAAGACCACCCGAAAGCAGTACAACTGCACGTTTTTCACTTTGTTTCATTTCGATTGAGCCAGTCACTGTTGATTGGAGAGGAAACTTCGAGCCAGACCAGCCGCAGACGTTTGCGGATACTCATCCTGCACCCGCTTCATCAACGCTCTGGCCGCAGCACCATCACCACCACGCTCAGCCAACACACCCAGCTTATAGAGCGCATCGGCAGCCTTGGCGTGACCCGGATAGCCCGTAACCACCTGATTGAAGGCGCTCGTTGCAGCTTCAACCTTACCCTGAGCCAGCTTTACTTCGCCGAGCCAGTACCAGGCATTGGGCACAAGCGAACTGTTCGGATAGTCGTTCAAAAACAGCTCAAACGACTTTTCCGCCTGATCAAACTCACGCTGACGCACATGACTGTAGGCCTTGTCGTAGGCTGCCGCATCACCAGCAGCAACACCTTCTACAGAGGCATTCAATTCAGCATTATCAGTCACATTGGGCAGACCCGCTGTCTGTTTAGGCTGTTCTGGATTACCTTGGGCTGCCAACAGCGCGTCATCCGGCACCGCTGACATCAGCAAGCTGATACGACGATCCATATCTCTGTAACGCTCACGCTGCTGCTGCTCAAGCCGTTCGACCTTATGCTGCTGCTCTTCCAGCGCTCCGCGCAGCATCCTGACTTCATCCTGAAGTTGCTGCAGACTGAACAGCAGCTCATTCTGGACCGAATAGCCAGCCGCACTCTGCACCTGTAATGGCTGCGTTCCTCCTGTACGTGGAACCACCGGTGTCTCGGTGATTTCTATCACCGGCACCGGGGCCGCATACGACCAGGATGACGCCAGCACCAGCAGGACGGTAGCCTTGGCTGTTGCGGCACTTTTCATCACTTGCTCTGGTAAATCAGTTCAACACGACGGTTTTTGCCCCAAGCGTCAGCGGAGTGACCGACAACAGCCGGTTTTTCTTCACCAAAGCTGATGCTTTCTACCTGTGAATTGCCTGCACCATTCACAACCAGCAGACGCTCAACGGCCTTCGCACGACGCTCACCCAATGCCATGTTGTATTCACGGGTACCGCGCTCATCAGCATGACCTTCCAGGCGTACGGATGCCGAAGGGTTCTGGGACAGATAGCGGGCATGAGCTTCAAGATCAGAGAATCCTTCCTGACGCACTACGGCCTGGTCGAAGTCGAAATAGAACACGGTGCGCAGCTGCTGCAGATCTTCGGCTGTCACAATGGCACCGCTGACACGACTACCTGAGGTGCCATAAGTATTGGCACCAGAAGCAGAAGTACCATCACCTGCCGCACCACCCGCGTCAGTAGAAGTACTGGTGGTGCTACAGCCTGCAGCCCACACCATGGCTGCCGTCAGGGCAACCGCTTTGCTCAGATTGACTACCCGCATGATAAATCCTCGATTTGACTGTTTAAATGAGTGTATTGCCATTGTGTTGCAGTTTGCTGCCGCGCCGACCTACTGCAAGTAGGGTGACCAGGCAGGTTCTCGTACATCACCCCTGTCAACCGGCATTCTGAATTGAACCCGACCATCCAGTGATGCGGCCGCCAGCACTCCGCGCGTTCCTTCCTGTGTGGCATAAATGACCACACTGCCGTTAGGCGCGATACTGGGTGATTCGGCCATGCCGGAGCGAGTGAGTATATCCAGTCGCCCCGTTTTCAAATCCTGTACCGCTATATCAAAGCCATTGCCACCGCCACTACTGCGATGAACCATGGTCAGGAATCGCCCATCCTGAGTCAGGCGTCCCCTGGCATTGTAGTTACCATCAAATGTGAGTCTTTCCAGCTTGCGATCCTCAAGCTCCAGGCGGTAGATCTGTGGCTGACCGCCCCGATCAGAGGTGAAAATCAACGAGCGCCCATCTGGAGACCATGCCGGTTCGGTATCAATACCGTAATGCTGAGTCAGACGCTGCAGCTGGCGACTGCGCAGATCCAGAAGATAGATTTCCGGGTTGCCATCACGCGACAACACCAGCGCCAAACGGTTGCCATCAGGCGACCAGGCGGGTGCACCATTCAGACCCGGGAAGGACTGAATGCGCTCGCGTTTGCCGGTTGCAAGGTATTGTACGTAAATGGCAGGACGCCCTGTTTCAAAGGACACATATGCCAGCTTGCTGCCATCCATTGACCATGCCGGTGACATGATTGGCTGGGCAGACTCCAGTATGGTTTGCGCTCGAGCGCCATCCCAGTCCGCCAGCTGCAGGCGATAACGCTGCTTCTGATCACCCAACTGCTCCGCCGTGACGTACACCACCTTAGTCGCAAAGGCGCCTTTAAGGCCTGTAAGCTGCTCAAAAATCCTGTCTGCCATATAGTGGGCGGCATCCCGCAAGCTTGAGGCGGTTGCACTGACCTGTTCAGCCAGCACCTGCTGCTCACGCAGCACATCGTACAACTCAAAACGCAAGCTGAGCTGATCACCCACTGAGTCAATACGCCCGATCACCACATAATCCATTTTGGACACGCGCCAATCTCTGAAGTACACATCATCACGGCGAGTCGGAAAGCTCAGCATATTGTCACGCGGCATGGCACTGAAGAAGCCACTGCGCTCCAGATTTTGACCGACCACTTGTGCCACATCTTCCGCCAGCGCTGAGCCAGTATTATTCCCAAACGGCACAACAGCAATGGAGGTCGGCGCCTCAACCCCCTGAGTTACCTCTACCATGAGCTCAGCCTGCACCAGCTGCGCGACGAGCAGCAATGTAAACGCTGCAAACAGTTGCTTGATCCTTACCACCTCAGCCCCTCCGGCCTGAATTTGACTAAAAGTTTACGTAATCGACGCTCAAACAGCAGTGGATCGACATCCGCAACCCTTGGAAAGCTGTGTGCTCTCAGCACGGCCTGCACCGCAGAGCTGTCAAACTGTGCATTGCCACTGCTGGTATGAATATAGGCCTGATCCACCTCACCGCTTGGCAGAAAGTGTATCGCCACTACTGCTTCCATTCCGTTGCGAGCGGTTGACGGAATACGCCAGCTGTCCTGCAATACAGCCTGAATGTAGGACTGTATATCTCCAATTACTGCCTGAGAAGCCTGCTCAGCTCGAGCCTGTGCTTCCGCGCGCTCGGCAGCCAGCTTGCGCTGCAGATCTGCCTCAGCCTGTTGCTGCTGCTTGCGGCGCTCTGCTTCAGCTCTGGCAGTTGCTTCGGCCTTGCGCTTGGCCTCTTCGGCTTCACGCTTAGCCTGTTCCTGCGCCTTGCGTTTCGCCTCTTCTGCCTCCGCTTTCTTGCGAGCAGCCAGCTCAGCCTGACGCTTTTGTTCTTCCGCTTTTTGTCGCGCCTGCTCTTGCTGTCGTTTCTGTTCGGCCTGCTGCTCCGCACGCTTACGTGCGTCGGCTTCTGCCTGCTTGCGTGCAAGTTCTTGCTGGCGCTGTTCAACCGCCTCACGTTCGCGACGCTGACGGGCCTCTTCCGCCTTGCGCTTTTGCTCAGCCTGCTGGCGAGCAATTTGCTCCTGTGCCGCCTGCTGCTGAGCCAGAGCCTTGAGGTCTATCATCTCCGCCTGGATATGACGGGGAGCTGAACGTACCGACTCAGCCGGCCGATCCCAGTTCATGCTGATCAGTGAAAATGCTGCCGCATGCACAACAAAAGCCAGCATAAAGGGCAAAATATAGCTTCGCATCTCCACCGCGCTATTCCGTCACCAGGCCAACACTGGTTGCACCTTCCTGCTGCAGCAATACCATCAGTTGCACTACCTGATCATAGCTTGCGTCCCGATCACCTCTTACCAGCAACAGCTTTCGTGGCGCGCTGGCCAGCACTTTTCCGACACGACTGGCCACCTCCTCACGGCTAATTGGGACCCGGTCATCACCTCCCACGTTGATGTAATACTGTCCTTCACGATCGACCGTCAGCACCAGAGGCTCTTCGTCTTCCGTTTCCACTGGCTCGGCACCAGCCTGAGGCAGATTCACGTCTACCCCTTGAGTCAACATTGGCGAAGTCAGCATGAAAATGACCAGTAGTACGGTCATCACCTCAATATAGGGGACAACATTGATTTCCGCGTTGATTTTGCGTTGCTTGCGTGGACGCCAATCCATAGATTAAAACCTCAGACGGAGTGCACACGCCGGTAGAGAATGCTGGAAAACTCATCGGCAAAGGTTTCATAGTTACTCAACAGAGACTCGGCTTGGGAGGCAAAACGGTTATAGGCTACCACCGCCGGTATTGCGGCAAACAGACCGATTGCAGTAGTGATAAGAGCCTCAGCAATACCCGGCGCCACTACCGAGATGGCGGCATGTTGAACAGTTGCCAGTCCACGGAAGGCATTCATAACCCCCCAAACGGTACCGAACAGCCCCATATACGGAGCGGTTGAACCCACGGTGGCCAAAAACGGCAAATGACGCTCCAGCTTTTCTTCTTCACGCGCCATGGCAACACGCATGGCGCGCTGAACACCGTTCATCACTACATCCGGCTCACGGTTGGCCTTCTGAGTCAGCCGAGTAAACTCCTGCAGACCCGCACGAAAGATATTCTCCGCCCCACAGATCGTATTGGGAGACTGGTTCACATCACGGAACAGCTGAGCCAGATCCACTCCCGACCAAAAGCGATCCTCAAACTGACGCATGGAGCGGCGTGCCTTGCGCAGCACCTGGTGGCGCTGAAAAATCATCACCCATGAAATAAACGAGGCCAGGAACAGCAGCACCATAATGAATTGAACGGTGAGGCTCGCATTTTCAACGAGACTCCAGATTGGCAGTTTGCCTTCCATTATTTCTCCTCGACAGCAGGCAGTGACTTGGTAACAGTTTTCATGGATTGAAGCAGGTTATCAGGCCATCGTGTCGGCTTCATGTCTGAAGCGCGCACACAGGCAACATCCACATCAGCCTCACACAACAGACGATTATCCGCTTGGCGGACAATGCGCTGCTGAAAGGATACCCTCACCCTGCTCGCCCGTTCGATACTCACTTCGACCAGAAGGTCATCATCCAGACGTGCAGGGGCCAAGTAACGGCACTCGGTTCGTGTTACGACAAAAATGATATCGTCAGCCATCAGCGCCTGCTGAGAACCACCACACTGTCGCAGCAGTTCAGTGCGCGCACGCTCCATGAACTTCAGGTAATTAACGTAGTAGACAATACCACCGAGATCGGTATCTTCGATGTAGACACGTAGCGGCCACTGAAACGGCATGCCGTCGACCTGATCAGGTTGCAGATGGCACACAACAATAGCAGCCGCAGATTTTAATACAAGGGGGGAGGCGCTACTCCTGACAAGTCAGGCAGCACTCCGTGAGTGGATCAGCCCTGAGACGGTTCAGCTCGATTGTTTCGCCACAGCGACAGCAGCTGCCGTAGCGACCTCGATTGATACGCTCCAGTGCTTCGTTGCAGCGCCCAATGACATCAAGATGATGGCGCAGATGTTCCAAATCCAATCGCCTGGCGACTTCAAGTGTAGCCTGCAGCTCGGTCTGCCCGGGAGGGATCGATCTAAGAAGCTGACGCACATGCTCGATATCATGCAACTCATCACGGACCTCTTCCTGCATGGACGTAAGTAGCTCATGCAGCTCCTCAGAGAAGCTTTCCAGCTCATGATGATTCAGTACGGCCGACATGATGATGATCTCCGCTAGTAGACTGTCATCATCGTAGACGGACAGGCACATTGCCGACTTGATCTTTATCAGTCAGTTGTTTGAGAGACCTAACACATCAATAAACTATTGATATCAGTCAGGCCTTTCAATCCCGAAGTGGACATAGGCATGGTCAGTGACTACGCGCCCACGCGGGGTGCGCATCATGAACCCCTGCTGGATCAGATAGGGCTCCAGCACATCCTCGATAGTATCGCGTTCTTCACTGATTGCGGCTGCAAGACTGTCGATCCCCACCGGACCACCACCGAACTTTTCGATCATCGCCAGTAAAAGACGACGGTCCATATGGTCAAAGCCACGCTCATCCACATTCAGCATGTTCAGCGCCAGATCGGCAATATCCTTGGTAATGCGGCCATCACCCTTCACCTCGGCAAAGTCGCGTGCCCGGCGCAACAGTCGGTTGGCGATACGCGGCGTGCCGCGTGATCGTCTTGCCACCTCTCGAGCTCCGTCTTCATCGATATGGGTACCCGACAACTGCCCCGAGCGCATTACGATACCGGTCAGATCCTGAATCGAGTAGTACTCAAGCCGTTGTACTATCCCAAAACGGTCCCGCAAGGGAGAAGTGAGCAAACCCGCCCGAGTGGTGGCACCCACCAGGGTAAAAGGCGGCAGATCCAGCTTGATTGAACGCGCCGCCGGCCCTTCACCGATCATGATATCCAGTTGGTAGTCTTCCATCGCCGGATACAGTACTTCTTCAACATTGGGGCTTAGTCGGTGTATTTCGTCAATAAACAGCACGTCACCAGCTTCAAGGTTGGTCAACAAGGCTGCCAGATCACCGGCCTTCTCCAGCACCGGGCCGGAAGTGGTGCGGATCTGCGCGCCCATCTCATGAGCGATGATATTGGCCAGTGTAGTTTTACCAAGCCCGGGCGGGCCGAAAATCAGCGTATGATCCAGCGCTTCGTTTCGGTTGCGTGCAGCATGGATAAAGATCTCCATCTGCTCACGTACCACAGGCTGCCCTTCATAATCCTTGAGCAGCTTGGGGCGTATGGCACGATCCTGAACCTCTTCGGCAGGCGCCGCCATGGGCGTAATAAAACGGTCGGCTTCAATTCTCATAGCATTTGTCTCAACCTACCATGGTACGCAGGGCATGGCGTATCAGCGTTTCGGTGACCGCATCTTCTCCCAGCGCCTGTACTGCCTGTTCAATCGCGCGTGTGGCCTGCTGCGGTTTGTAACCCAGTGCGATCAGCGCGCTTTCGGCTTCCGCACGGTGATCCGCTTCCGGCACCAAAACCGTCTCGGACTGGTTGCCACTGCTCAGCTCCAGCTCGGTCAAGGTCGGCAGCTGTAGCTGACTGAGGCGGTCTTTCATTTCAACAATCAAACGTTCTGCCGTCTTTTTGCCCACTCCCGGCACCCGCACCAGCGCCGTGGTGTCTTCGTTGTGCACACTGCGGATAAAGTCATTGGCACTGATGCCTGACAGTATAGAAAGCGCCAGTTTGGGGCCGACACCGTTCACCTTGATCAATGAGCGGAACAGAAGTTTCTCCTGCTGATCGGCAAAGCCGTACAACAGCTGGGCATCTTCGCGCACCACAAAGTGGGTGTGCAGTGACACTTCGGCTCCCACTTCCGGCAATTTGTAAAAGGTGTTCATCGAGGCTTCGACTTCGTAGCCCACACCGTTAACATCCAGCAGCATCCAGGGCGGCTGCTTTTCCAGAATTCGACCTCTGAGGTGTCCGATCACGCGCTTTGCATCTCCAAAATAAATCAGTAACGCCAGCGCCCGGCCATTTTGCCACGCGCCTGCTGAATTTGCCCCGCACAGGTATGAGCATGGCAGAGCGCGATAGCCAGCGCATCTGCCGCATCCGCCTGGGGCAGTCCCGGCAATTTCAGCAGATGCATTACCATGTGCTGCACCTGCGCCTTATCGGCACCGCCATTGCCAACAACCGATTGTTTGACACGGCGAGCCGCATATTCTGCTACGGGCAACAAACGATTGGCTCCCGCCACAATCGCCACCCCTCTCGCCTGCCCCAGCTTAAGCGCCGAATCCGCATTGCGCGACATGAACACCTGTTCAATGGCCATTTCCTGAGGCTGATAGCGCTCAATGACTTCAGTCACGCCGGCATATACCTGCTGCAGTCGATCAGCAAGAACGTCACCACTGATGCGGATGCAGCCACTGGCAACGTACTCAGTACGAGGACCCGCCACGCGAATGACACCATAGCCGGTAATTCTTGAGCCGGGATCGATCCCCAAAATCAGCATGGACCTGTCTCGAAACTCCAGTAAAGGTTTAAGCGGACTACATCTGTATATTTATACACTAAAGCAAGGTGTTTTGCTCAAAAAAAACCGGGGTTGCCCCCGGTTTCCGTCAGCCATCATGCTGCGCGTTTATTCCATCGCTTCTTCGGGGATTTCGGCATTGTGATACACGTTCTGGGTATCATCGAGATCCTCCAGCGCGTCGATCAACTTCAGCGCTTTCTGACCGCTTTCCACATCCAGCTCAACCGTAGTGGACGGAATCATGCCAACCTCGGCATAAACCGGCTCGAACCCGGCATCTACCAGCGACTGTTTCACGTCCATGAACTCCTGCCAAGGCGCAAACACGTCGATGGAGCCATCTTCGTTGGTGACGACGTCATCGGCTCCCGCTTCCAGCGCAGCTTCCATGATCGCGTCTTCGTCAGCGCCTTCACCGAAGCTGATCTGACCTTTCTTCTCGAACAGATAGGCAACCGAACCGTTGGTACCCAGGTTGCCACCCGCCTTGTTGAAGGCAGCCCGCACCTGAGACACTGTGCGGTTGACGTTGTCGGTCATGCACTCGACCAGAATGGCCACGCCGTTAGGGCCGTAGCCTTCGTAGGTCAGCTCATCGTAGTTATCACCCTCGCCACCGCCTGCACCACGCTGAATCGCCTTTTCGATGGTGTCCTTCTTCATGTTGGCGCCCAGCGCCTTGTCCATCGCGGCACGCAGACGCGGGTTGTCTTCCGGAGTGCCGCCACCCTCTTTGGCAGCAACCGTCAACTCACGAATCAGCTTGGTGAAGATCTTGCCGCGCTTGGCGTCCTGAGCCGCCTTGCGGTGCTTGATGTTAGCCCACTTGGAATGACCTGCCATACAACATCCTCAAATATCGGTCGTGTAAACAAATGGGGCGACACTGATGGTCGCCCCGGGTGCGCAATCAGGGAGTTTTGCGCAGCTTGATATTCAGTTCGCGCAGCTGAGCGGCACTTACTTCACCCGGTGCATCAGTCAGTAGACAGGCGGCACTCTGGGTTTTCGGGAAGGCGATCACTTCACGAATTGAAGTGGAACCTGTCATCAGCATCACCAGACGGTCAAGACCAAACGCCAGACCACCATGAGGCGGTGCGCCGTGCTTGAGTGCATTTAACAGGAAACCGAATTTCTCGTCCGCTTCCTCATCGGAGATACCCAGCACCTTGAATACGGCTTTCTGCATGGTCTGATCATGGATACGGATGGAACCGCCACCCAATTCGGTGCCGTTCAGTACCATGTCATAGGCACGGGAAAGCTTGCCTTCGGGCTCGGCGATCAGTTCTTCCGGGCTGCAGCTCGGCGAAGTGAACGGATGGTGCAACGCGGTCAGGGAACCATCGCTGTTCTCTTCGAACATCGGGAAGTCGACCACCCACAGCGGCGCCCACTCGCGTTCGATCAGGTTCATGTCTTCGCCGACCTTGATGCGCAGCGCACCCAGGGCTTCGTTGACGATGGTAGCCTTGTCGGCACCGAAGAACACGATATCGCCGTTTTTGGCTTCCAGGCGTTGCATCACCTTCATGGCCACATCTTCGCCCAGGAACTTGACGATCGGAGACTGCAGGCCTTCGGCACCTTTCTCCAGCTCGTTGACCTTGATCCAGGCCAGGCCCTTGGCACCGTAGATACCGACAAAACTGGTGTACTCGTCGATGATCTTGCGGGTCAGTTCGGCACCACCCGGTACTTTCAGTGCTGCTACGCGACCTTTCGGGTCCTTGGCAGGACCGGCAAATACCTTGAATTCAATATCCTGAAGCAGGTCAGCAACGTCCACCAGCTCCAGTGGAATACGCAGATCCGGCTTGTCGGAGCCGTAGCGGTGCATCGCTTCTGAGTATGGCATGCGCGGGAAGTCGCCCAGATCCACGTCCAGCAGTTCGATAAACAGCTTGCGGATCATACCTTCGGTCAGGCCCATGATCCCTTCCTCGTCCATGAACGAGGTTTCGATATCGATCTGGGTGAATTCAGGCTGACGGTCGGCACGCAGATCTTCATCACGGAAGCACTTGGCGATCTGATAGTAGCGGTCGAAACCGGACACCATCAGCAGCTGCTTGAACAACTGGGGCGACTGCGGTAGGGCAAAAAAGCTGCCTTCGTGAGTACGGCTTGGCACCAGATAGTCACGCGCACCTTCAGGGGTTGCACGGGTCAGAATCGGGGTTTCGATATCGAGAAAACCATTGTCTTCCAGATAGTTGCGGATGTTATGCGTGATTTTGGAGCGGAACCGCAGCTTGCGCTGAATTTCCGGACGACGCAGGTCGATATAGCGGTGACGCAGGCGCACATCCTCACCCACCTGCTGGTGCTCGTCCAACTGGAACGGCGGGGTTTCAGACTTGTTCAGAATGACCAGTTCCTTGCCCAGCACTTCAATCTCGCCGGTGCCCATCTCCTTGTTGATGGTGCCTTCCGGACGCCCACGCACGGTACCGCGCACTTCAACCACGTATTCGTTGCGGACACTGTCAGCCAGATTGAAGCTTTCTTCACGATCCGGGTCAAACACCACCTGAGTGATGCCTTCACGGTCACGCAGGTCGAGAAAAATCACTCCACCATGGTCACGGCGACGGTGTACCCAGCCGCAGAGTGTGACATCTTCACCGATATGTTCTGATCTGAGATCGCCGCAATAATGGCTACGCATACTGTCCTGTTCCTGTATCCGGGTGCATCAAGGAAAATGAAAGGCGGGAATTATAACCGATTTAGCCGGGCCTGACAGGCCCGGCGACAGGGATAAGACCGGTAAAAGCTCAGTTATGCGGTTCGAAAGCCATTTCTCCGTCAAGCAAAGCTTCCAGCTTGCCTCGGACCCGATCAAGCTGTTCCTGCGTATAAGCGACAGCAGGCACCTTACCCCAGACCGGGCCAGGCCAGGCGGGATCGTTTTCCTTTCGGACAATCACATGCATGTGCAGCTGTGGCACCATATTGCCCAGGCAGGCGACATTCATCTTGCGTGCCTGAAACATATCCGCCAGCGTTTCAGCCAGGTCGCTGGCCTCATGCATGAGCTGTTGCTGCTCATTGGCCGGCAGATGGTACAGTTCCGTGACACCGGCTCGGCGGGGCACCAGAATGAACCAGGGGTACTGGCTGTCATTCATCAGCAGCAAGCGACAGAGAGGATAGTCACCAATGGCAATCGTATCGGTGATCAGACGGGGATCTAGCTCGAACTCCAGCTCCAGTTCATCCATTGCCCTGCTCCTTGAATCGTTAAATATGCTTTTTAATCCAACAGTTACACTGATTAGTATAGGTCGACATGGCTAAAGTCAATCTGCATCAAAGTATAGAGTCGATCGGTCAGCCGCGCTGGAATGCGCTCTGCGGCATCCAGTATCCGTTTCTGCGTTACGAGTTCCTGCATGCACTGGAAGCCTCCGGCAGCGTCAGCACAGCTACCGGCTGGCAGCCCATGCATGTAGAACTGCTCGATGACGATGGTAATTCGCTGATGCTGATGCCGTTGTATCTAAAAAACCACTCCTGGGGCGAATATGTGTTCGATTGGGCATGGGCCGACGCCTATGAACGCCACGGACTCAACTACTACCCGAAGCTGTTGACTGCAGTACCCTTTACGCCCGCCACCGGACCACGTTTTGGCACCCATCTCAGCCCCGCTGAAGTAATGCAGCAATTGCCTGCGCTGGTACAATCGGTGTGCAGCCAGACACACGCCTCTTCATGGCATGGCCTGTTCTTGCCACAACCGGAGCTGCAGTGCGCGCCACAATCCCTGCTGCATCGCATGGGTGTGCAGTACCACTGGTTCAACCGGGATTATCGTGATTTTGACGACTTTCTTGATCGCTTCAGCTCACGCAAGCGCAAGGCCGTTCGACGGGAGCGCAAGAAAGTCGAACAGCAGGGCATCAGCCTGCGACGTATGCAGGGCAAGGCGATCAGCCGCGAACAACTGGATCTGTTTTACCGCTTCTATCAGATGACCTACCTAAAGCGTGGTCGACAGGGGTATCTGGCACCGGACTTTTTTCACCGCCTGCATCAGAGCATGCCCGAACAGCTGCTGCTGATACTGGCCGAGCGCGAAGGCGATGCCATCGCCGCAGCTCTCTGCTTCATCGGCGAAGATACGCTCTATGGCCGCTATTGGGGCTGTGTAGAGGAGTATGACTGCCTGCATTTCGAGGCCTGCTACTATCAGGGTATCGAATTTTGCATTGAGCAGGGCCTGTCACGCTTTGACCCGGGTGCCCAGGGGGAGCACAAAATCCAGCGCGGCTTTGAGCCGATTGCGACCGGGTCGTTGCACTGGATCGCACACCCGGGGTTTGAAGCGGCGATTCGTGACTTCCTGCAGCAGGAGTCTCCCGCCATGCAGGAACAGATGGAGGCGCTGCACGGCTGGCTGCCATTCAAGCGGCCGGACGTGCAGGCGGAGTAAGGCTCAGAGAATCATTGCCGCGGCCCAGCCCGCCGCCAGCAGCGGAAGGTTGTAATGCAAGAAGGTGGGCACCACCGTATCCCAGATATGGTGATGCTGACCGTCCACATTCAGCCCCGCAGTGGGTCCCAGCGTGGAGTCTGAAGCCGGTGAACCTGCATCACCCAATGCCGCAGCAGTACCGACCAGGGCCACAATAGCAAGCGGGCTGAAACCCAATGACAACGCCAACGGCACATAGATCGCCGCAATGATCGGAATGGTCGAAAAAGACGAACCAATGCCCAGCGTGATCAGCAACCCCACCACCAGCATCAACAGCGCAGCCAGCGCTTTATTCTGGCCAATCAGCTCGGCACTGCTGCTCACCAGCGTGGTAATTTCACCGGTTTGGCGCAGTACTTCGGCAAAGCCCGCCGCCGTGATCATGATGAAGCCAATCATCGCCATCATTTTCATGCCGTCGATCAGTACTCCATCGGCCTGTTTCCAGCGCACGATACCGGTGACGGTACAGATCATATAGCCGGCCAGCGCGCCCAATACCATTGAGCCTGTCCAGAGTTGAATACCGAATGCCGCCAGCATCGCGACAATGACCGCTACCAGGCGAGTGGAACTGTATTCAACCTTTACTCGCTCCACCTGCTCCAGTGGTGCCAGGTCATAATGACGCTTGCGACCATAACTGACCATCGCCAGCAGCAGCCCCGCTACCATACCGGCTGCCGGGATCCACATGGCGGACATCACATTGATGCCTTCCATTGTGAGGCCATTATCGGCAATGTTTTTCAGCAGAATATTATTGAGAAAAATACCGCCAAACCCCACCGGCAGGAACATGTAAGGTGTCACAAGGCCGAACGTCAGCACGCAGGCAATCAGACGGCGGTCCAGCTGCATTTTGCTCATCACCAGCAACAACGGTGGAATCAACAGGGGAATAAATGCGATATGAATCGGTATCAGGTTCTGAGAAGAGATGGCAATCGCCAGAATTACCAGTACCAGTGCATATTTTATAACACGCGCATTGCCATTATCTTGCCCCAGCTTGCGCTGCACCAGATCAGCCATGGCATGAGGCAAGCCCGACTGGGCAATGGCAACGGCAAAACCACCCAGCATGGCATAGCTCAGGGCCACTTCGGCGCCACCACCAATACCTCCGCTGAACGCTGCCAATGTCTGCTCCAGCCCCATCCCCGCCAACAGGCCCGCACTCAGAGCCCCCAGAATCAGCGCCACCACCACGGGTGTACGCACCAGACTCAGCACCAGCATCACCAGCACTGCGGCCACTACGGCATTCATCAGTCAGTTTCTCCTGCAGCGTTTACTGCTCAAGGTAGACGAAAAAAGCGCGCACTCTGCAGCAGTGACGGATTGATGTCAAACCTCAGCTGCGGCGGATGCTGAACAGCTCACCCAGTGTTGCATACTCGGAACCGCCCAATCGTGCCAGCGGCTTGATTCTGTCTGCCTCAAACCTCATTCGTCCTTTCGCATCCCGTCCGCATGCCGCGTCATCGATCCAGATTCGCTCCACTTCCACCAGCAACAGATTCTGGGGTCGATTGCCCACCTCAATGTGTTGATGCAGCCGACAGGCAAGTGCAACCGGCGCATCCGGCAATCGCATCAATCCGGTGTCATCGAAAGGCATTAGCGTCTGCCCCGTCAACGTCAATTCCGACTCACCCCGGGCCAGTTCAGCCGCGCTGTCGCTGACCATCTGCGCCTGATGATTGGCTGCGATATGAATCACACAACGCTTGTATTCCAACAGGTTATGACAGGTATCTTTCATGCTGCCGTCACTTTTGCTGCCGATGGAAAGCATCAGGATAGGTGGATCACTGCACACCACATTGAAAAACGAAAACGGCGCAAGATTATGACTGCTGCCTGCCTCATCATTGGGGCTCAGCACCCAGGCGATAGGGCGCGGAATAATGACTTGGGTCAAGGTGTGATAGATTTCGGTCGGACTCACCTGATTTGCTTCGATGATCATTATTGCTCCTGCTCAAGCCGTTAAAGGACCACAGCATACCATTCAGCGCCATTGGCACCCATTTTGATGCGCAGGTGCAACATGAACAACAGTGCAGAAATCGGCTTGAAGGATGAAAATCTTGCAGCCAGACACCCTCGTAAACCTGTGCCAAAAGCCTAAACTGAAACTCCCGCTATCGGGCGACCCCTTCATAAAACCTCAAATGCGAGGAGGATTGGTATGCTGACGTACGAAGAATGCCTGGAGATGAGTGACCTCTCGGCTGACGAAATCGCCGCCATCGCCGAACATGAACATATGGACCCGATGATAGCAGTTGCCCTTGGGCATTATCTCGTAACACATGAAGGCGAAAAGCGTATTCAGAGTTTCATTCTGGATGATATTGAACGTGCACGCCGCTGTGGTGACCACCAAAAGCAGGCACTTCTGGCGGGCGCTTTGCGTCATTTCATCGCCAGCCACCCGGTAAAAAAGGCACAAGGGCAGATGCTGGCTTCCTGATCAGGTGACGCCAAAGCCTAAGTACTTACTGCTGGGCAGGGCCACTCACCCACGAAGGGTTACTCGGCCCGCTTCACCAGTCGATCCATTCGCAAGCGCTGGCGCTGATCAAACAGGCGCCAGCTGCCTGCCACCACGGCCAACATCACTCCGCAACCACTGCCCAGCGTTATGATCAGCATGATCAAAATCTGGTATTTGACCGCCAGTGCCGGTGCCGCACCTGCAAGAATCTGCCCCGTCATCATGCCCGGCAAGCTTATGATGCCCGCTGCCGCCATCGCATTTATGCTGGGCATCATACCCGCACGCATTGCATCACGCTGAATGGGACCCAAGGCCTGCTTCCAGTTTTGCCCCAGCATCAGGCGGTTTTCAATCTGCGCACGTTGCTGCCATGCTGTTTCAGTGAGCCGATCCAGACTGAGCGCCACACCGGTCATGGTATTGCCCAGCAGCATACCCAACAACGGGATGGCATATTGTGGCCGATACCAGGGATCTGGCCCCACCAGCACCAGCAGTGTGATCACCGCGATACTGAAGGAGGATACAAACATTGACGCGGTGCCGATGCAATAAGCCCAGCCGCCGCTGAAGCGGCGCTGCTGCCTTGCCATTACCTCGCGCCCGGCCAACAACAGCATCACCAACGCCATCAAACTCACCCACAACAGCGTCCCAACAGAAAAAAGCAACTCCAGCACAAGGCCTATCAAAAACAGTTGCGCTACAGTGCGTGCGCTTGCGACCAGCAAACTGCGACTGATCCCTAAGCGGGCCTGCCAGGCCAGTAGTGCCAGCACCAGTACCAGCCCTGCGGCCAGAGACAGTTGCCACCAGCTGATATCAATCACGCTCATCGGTTACCTCAACCAACTGCTCGTGCCTGATTTGGAACCGGTAATCCGCCACGCGTTGCATCTGGGCGGCATCGTGTGCGACCCAAAGTACTGGCCAGCCCTCGGTTTGAATGCGATCCAGCAGCATTGCCTCCACTCGCAGGGTGGTTTCAGGATCCAAGTTGGCGCAGGGCTCATCCAACAGTAGCACCTGCAAGGGAAAAGCCAGTGCGCGCAGCAAGCCCAATCGCTGTTTCTCACCGGATGATAGTCGCATTACATCCCATTCCTGGGCTTCAACCGGCAGGCCCAAGGTTTCAAGACCCTCGCCATTAAACTCTGCAGGAAAGTGGTCCCCCACTCGCTCACTCCACCACTGGCTTTCGGCTGGAGCCAGACGTACTCGTTGCCGCCACAGATGTGCTGGCAGCTGCTGCTGTTCCAAGCAATCCAGCATCACCTCGCCTGAGTGTGGTTCCAAATCAGCAATGGCACGCAGCAGGCGGCTTTTGCCGCTGCCGGACTGTCCACTGATACAACATATTTCTCCGGGCCCGATCGAAAGATCGAACGGCTGAATCAGTTCATTTGAAAGTCGTTTGAGGTGTAGCGTAACGGGCGACAAAATCGACCCCCTGAAAGCAGAAAACCGGAGCCAGCTTAGCAGCTGGGCTCCGGTTTGGGCATTCTGAACTACGCTTTTCGTGGATTAAAGTGCACTGTCCAATTCAGGTAACGCGGTGAACAGATCAGCCACCAGACCATAATCGGCTACCTGGAAAATCGGTGCCTCTTCATCCTTGTTAATAGCGACAATTACTTTGGAATCTTTCATGCCTGCAAGGTGCTGGATTGCACCGGAGATACCTACAGCTATGTAGAGCTCTGGCGCAACGATCTTGCCAGTCTGCCCTACCTGCATATCGTTGGGTGCAAAACCAGCATCGACAGCCGCACGAGAAGCGCCAACAGCGGCACCCAACTTGTCGGCAACCTTTTCCAGCAGGTGGAAATGCTCGCTGTCCGCCATGCCGCGTCCCCCGGCAATAACGACACGCGCCGACGTCAGTTCAGGACGATCAGACTTCGCCATTTCTTCACCGATAAACTGGCTAAGTCCGGTATCTTCAACCTGGCTCAGAGTTTCAACGGCTGCACTGCCACCTTCTGCCGCCACCGCGTCAAATGCGGTACCGCGAACAGTGATCACCTTGACCGCATCCAATGACTGAACGGTTGCAATGGCGTTACCGGCGTAAATTGGACGGGCAAAGGTATCGGCGGACTCCACTTTGATGATATCCGAGATCTGACCCACATCCAGCAATGCCGCAACCCGCGGCATAAAGTTTTTACCGTTGGCGGTCGCCGGTGCCAGAATATGCGTGAATCCTTCAGCCATGGATACGATCAGGGCTGCCATGTTTTCAGCAATTTCATGGTCATACGCCGGGTTGTCCGCCAGCAGCACCTTACTGACGCCTGATGCCTTGGCTGCGGCATCAGCGGCAGCGCTACAACCGTTGCCAGCGACCAGCAGGCTAACGTCACCACCAATCTGTGCTGCAGCAGCCAAAGTGCTTAAAGTGGAAGGCTTCAGCACCTGATTGTCATGTTCAGCAATTACCAGAATACTCATCAGATCACCTTCGCCTCGTTCTTGAGTTTATCGATCAGCTCAGCCACATCAGCCACTTTGATACCGGCTGAGCGTTCAGCTGGCGGCTCTACCTTAAGCAGTTTCGTGTGAGCCTTGATCGCGACCCCCAGATCTGCCGGCGTAAGCGTTTCCAGCGGCTTGCGCTTGGCTTTCATGATATTTGGCAACGAAGCATAACGCGGTTCATTCAACCGAAGGTCTACCGTCACCACTGCAGGTGTATTAACTGCAACGGTCTGCAGACCACCATCCACTTCGCGCGTGACAGTAACCTTGTTGCCATCAATTTTAACTTCGGACGCAAAGGTTCCCTGCCCCATACCCGTCAGTGCCGCCAGCATCTGACCGGTCTGATTATTGTCGGAGTCGATCGCCTGCTTGCCCATCAATATCAGATCAGGCTTCTCATTTTCGACTACCTTGGCCAGCAGTTTTGCCACCGAGAGAGACTCCAGCGGATCATCACTCTGAACCAGAATGGCCCGATCAGCACCAAGAGCCAGCGCCGTGCGCAGCTGTTCCTGAGCGGCCTGAGGCCCCAGAGAGACCACGACTACCTCGCTGGCTTGACCGGACTCTTTCAGGCGAACAGCCTCCTCGACCGCGATTTCGCAGAAGGGGTTAATTGCCATTTTTACATTATTCAGATCAACGTCGGACTGGTCGGATTTAACCCGGACCTTGACGTTGTAGTCGATAACTCGCTTAACCGTTACCAGCACCTTCATTGTCATATCCTTTGCTTGTTGTTATGGGTCACCGGAGGCGACTTCACCTCTTTTGGGCATTGTCACGCATGATAACCAGCCACACAGAATAAGCAATAACCCCTATCCAAAAGCCTCGACATACCGGATCAATATCGATAATTTCAGAAATAAGGGTTTTCACTTATACTAATTTACATACAATAGAGTCAGTCATAATGACTTACAATAAGTAGAAGAATAAACCATCTGCACCGATGGAGGAGCAACCGTGAATCGCGAATCGATGGAATTTGATGTAGTAATCGTAGGCGCCGGGCCTGCCGGGCTCTCGGCAGCGTGCCGTCTGATGCAACAGGCCAAGTCAGCCGAGCAGGAACTGACCGTTTGTGTAGTTGAAAAAGGATCTGAGGTCGGCGCCCATATTCTTTCCGGCGCCGTGATGGAAACCCGCGCACTGGATGAGCTCTTCCCCGACTGGAAAGAGAATGGTGCCCCTCTGAAAACGCCTGTGACAGAAGATCAGGTGTTTCTGCTCAAGAATGAAACCGGTGCCGTCAAACTGCCCAACGCCTTTGTGCCCAAGACCATGCACAACGACGGCAACTATGTTGTCAGCCTCGCCAATGTCACCCGCTGGCTGGGTGAACAGGCAGAACAGCTGGGTGTAGAAGTGTTCCCGGGCTTTGCCGCCGCCGAGGTACTGTACAACGAGGACGGCAGTGTTAAAGGGATCGCAACCGGTGATATGGGTGTGACCGCCAGCGGTGAGCAGGGCCCCAACTACATGCCCGGCATGGAACTGCATGCCAAATACACGATTTTCTCCGAGGGCTGTCGTGGCCACCTGGGCAAACAATTGATCGAGAAGTACGCGCTCGACAAGGATGCTGACCCTCAACACTACGGCATCGGTATCAAGGAGCTGTGGGATATTGACCCTGCCAAACACAAACCTGGCCTGGTTGTGCACGGCTCCGGCTGGCCGCTGAGCGACGGCGCCAGTGGCGGTTTTTTCCTCTACCATGCCGAAGACAACCAGGTCGTTGTGGGTCTGATTATCGACCTGAACTATTCCAACCCGTATCTAAGCCCGTTCGACGAGTTCCAGCGCATGAAGCATCACCCCGAGATCAAGCAGTATCTCGAAGGTGGCAAGCGCGTGGCCTACGGCGCCCGAGCCATCACCAAGGGCGGCTTCAACACCCTGCCGAAGATGACCATGCCTGGTGCCCTGCTGATCGGCTGTGATGCCGGCACGCTGAACTTTTCCAAGATCAAGGGCATTCATACTGCCATGAAATCCGGCATGCTGGCGGCAGAGTCGATTGCAGAGGCACTGGTTAATGGCGATGAAGGCGGCAAGGACCTGACCGGTTTTACCGATGCCTACCAGGCCTCATGGCTGTATGACGAGCTGTATCGTGGACGCAACTTCGGCCCGGCGATGCACAAGTTTGGCCCTTACTTGGGCGGTGCGTTCAACTATATCGACCAGAACTGGTTCGGCGGCAAAATCCCGGTGACCCTGCATGACCTGCACAAGGATCATGAACAGCTCAAGCTGGCCAGTGAATCCAGGGAGATTACGTATCCGAAGCCGGACGGCGTACTCTCGTTCGACAAGCTCTCATCCGTGTTTCTCTCCAACACCAACCATGAAGAGGACCAACCCTGCCATCTGCAGCTGAAAGACCCGAGCATCCCCATCAGCCAGAACCTGCCCAAATATGCCGAACCGGCTCAGCGATACTGCCCTGCCGGTGTGTATGAAGTGGT
>ERZ1673962.74-NODE-74-length-82142-cov-37.957374_pt1 | contig 82142 bp, 75 predicted proteins | sample MGYA00580188_ERZ1673962 | MGnify/ENA primary metagenome ERZ1673962 (study PRJEB41334, sample SAMN05608104) | rock metagenome | biome: terrestrial subsurface; feature: shale formation; material: shale | place: USA: Pennsylvania ...
ATGGTGTGCTAGATATTTAGCAACTTAGGCTGACACAGAATTCTGAACGCCCTCAGCAAGCAGCTGTGTTTTCTTGATCTTTTTATTCAAAAAGCCAAGTGTTCTTATTATTTAAACTCAATTTAAATATGACTACGCACCTAGTAATGACGTCGACTGGTGTGAATATACACCAGTCACCCATATGAATTTAGGCGGTTAAGCATCGTTGATGATTAGTTAAGGCCCTTGGCTTTCGCCCCGTCGCCAGAGTCAAATCTTGACTTCATACATTAAATTTATTGACTGACCAGTTATCCTTATTTTGCTTATTAGACAAAGCTTAAAGCCATAAGATAAATCAGTAACCCTCTACTTTTAGCTATTACTTAATTAGATTTATAACTAGAACTTATAAACTCAACAACTCTTCTACCCATTCTAAAACGAGGCGAGTATTTCGGGTTTGAAAGCGCTGCTTATTAGGTATGTAGTAGCAAAAATCAGATTCAACTACTTGGGTATTAAAGTTTTTAAGCAACTCGGTGTCTAATAATCGTTGTACTAGCGTGGTTGAGCAAAAAACCAGTCCTGAGCCTGCCATAGCTTCTTGAATACCAAATAGCTCTTGGTCAAAGGTTTTAATACTAAATAACGCAGGATCTAAGTTGTTTTGAGTAAGCCATTGTTTAATTGGAGGCTCACTCAGCGCATTGTTTTTCCATTTAATGGTATAGAGCGTAACTGGGCCATTTTGCCATGGGATATCCGCGGCTTTGTATGAGCCGAATACGTTAAATTGTTCGGTTTTTATAATGTCATCAGCGTTTATATTGCGCTGCTGGCCAAAGCGAATCGGTAAGGTGTGTAATTGCTTATCAACGGCTTCACTGGTTGATATATCTACTTCAAGATTGGGCTGACTTTTTGATAGCTCCTGTAATGCGGGTATTAAACGCAGTGCGGCCAGTGATGACGTAGTGGTTATTTTAACGGCGGTGCCTTTAGCTTGTACGGTAGCTAGCGCTTGATTAATAAGGTTAAAGCCATTGCTTGTTGCTTCACTTAAATATTCACCTGTGGGGGTAAGAGTGATTTTTCTAACTTGGCGGTAAAATAAATCGACGTTTAAACGGTTTTCAAGGTTATTTATATGATGCGAAATCGCGGTTGGCGTGAGCGATAGTTCATCCGCGGCGGCTTTAAAACTGCCTAAACGCGCCGCAGCTTCAAAGGCTTTGAGTGCTTGTAGTGATACTTGCATGGGGGATTATTCACACCAAATAGAATTAACTTATAGATGAGTATAACTTATTTATAGTTAAGGTTTACTCGTTTGTGAAATATGCCTGTTAGTAAGATGATTAACCTACATTTACTAATAGGATAAACAGTATGACTACCCTACTTCACGTTGATGCAAGCGTAAGAGCTGTTAAAAACGACAACCCAGATCACGATTCAATCTCTAAAAATATTGCTAAGCATTTTATTGATAGCTTTGCAAAGCGCCAAGCTATAGATGAGTATTTTTATCGTGATGTTGGTGTGAATCCTCCGTCTTTTATTACCCAAGACTGGATAGGCGCAGTATTTACACCTGATGATAAAAAGACTGCTGAGCAACATCAGTTACTGGCCTTGTCAGACACATTAATCGCTGAAATTGCCGCTGCCGATATTATTGTGATTTCCTCGCCTATGTATAACTACGGTATGCCCGCACAGTTAAAAGCATGGTTTGATCAAGTGATACGTATAAACCAAACTTTTGATTTCGATCTTTCCCGTGGGGATTTCCCACTGCAGCCTTTGCTGGACGGTAAAATATTAGTTGTGATCACCTCAACCGGTGAGTTTGGTTTTGAGCAAGGTGGCATACGTGAGCATATGAGCCATTTAGTGCCGCACTTACGTACTTTGAGCAAATATTTAGGCGTGAGCACAATTCATGAAATTGCTTCTGAGTATCAAGAGTTTGCCGATATTCGTCATCAGCAATCGTTAAGTAATGCTTACAGTCAAGCAACAGAACTGGCACTACAACTTACCAATATGGCTATTTAGAATAGCTAAATATTACTCGCTTTCCTGTAGTATTTTTAGCCAAGTTGTAATGGGGGTTTACAGTCTATTTTATTTTTACAAATACGAATTTTCGGTTTTTGACATAAAAAGCGCGAGAATATTAACTCTCGCGCTTAAGTTATACATTTTTTGCTTTAATTAAATATCAAAGCGGTCTGCGTTCATTACTTTCACCCATGCATTAACGAAGTCTTGTACAAAACGTTGTTTGTTATCGTCTTGCGCATAAAATTCAGCAAGTGCTCTTAAAATAGAGTTGGAGCCAAACACTAAGTCAACACGGGTAGCGGTCCATTTAGTATTACCGGAGCTGCGCTCAATAATGTTATACGTGCTTTTACTTGCCGGTTCCCAGCGATAGTTCATATCTGTAAGGTTAACAAAAAAATCATTTGTTAAAGCACCTACATTGTCGGTGAACACACCATGTTGGCTACCCGCATGATTGGTGCCTAGCACACGCATGCCGCCAAGTAGCACGGTAACTTCGGGTGCAGTTAAGCCCATTAATTGGCTGCGCTCTAAAAGTAACTCTTCGGCTGATACAACATAGTCTTGCTTTTGCCAATTTCTAAACCCGTCATGAATTGGTTCAAGTACATCGAACGACTCTGCATCGGTCATTTCGTCCGTTGCATCACCGCGCCCTGGTGCAAATGGAACTGTTATATCAACGCCTGCCACTTTTGCAGCCTGCTCAACGGCTGCAGTACCACCAAGGACGATTAAATCGGCTAAACTAACTGGTTTGCTTAAGCCTGCTTGAACTGTTTCAAGTGCGCTTAATGCTTTTGCCAAGCGCTCAGGCTCGTTACCTTGCCAATCTTTTTGTGGGGCTAGACGAATGCGTGCGCCATTGGCGCCACCACGGTGATCTGAACCACGATAAGTACGCGCGCTGTCCCATGCGGTGCTGATCAAATCACTGGCGCTGACGCCACAATTCAATAGCTTAGCTTTTAGCTCACTAATTTCACTATCAGATAAGGTGTAATCGACGCTTGGGATGGGATCTTGCCAGATCAGATCTTCGCTTGGTACATCTGCGCCAAGGTAGCGAGATTTAGGGCCTAAGTCACGGTGAGTGAGTTTAAACCAAGCACGTGCAAACACATCGGTGAAATAGTCAAAATCATTATAAAAACGTTCAATAATTTTGCGATAGCTTGGGTCCATTTTCATTGCCATATCGGCATCGGTCATAATCGGATTTAGGCGAATTGATGGATCTTCAACATCAACAGGTTTATCTTCCTCTTTAATGTTTACCGGCTCCCACTGATTAGCACCCGCTGGGCTTTTAGTAAGCTGCCACTCGTAGCTTAACAGTAGGTAGCAATAGCCGTTATCCCACTTAGTTGGGTGGGTTGTCCACGCACCTTCAATGCCTGAGGTCATAGTATCACGGCCGATACCGCGTGAGTTGTGGTTATTCCAGCCAAGGCCTTGCTCAAATACATCAGCCGCTTCTGGCTCTGGGCCAACGTTCTCTTCGCTGCCATTGCCGTGGGTTTTCCCCACAGTGTGACCGCCAACGGTGAGTGCTGCAGTTTCTTCGTCATCCATTGCCATACGGGCAAAGGTTTCGCGCACTTGCTCTGCCGTTTTCAGCGGATTAGGCTCTCCATTGACCCCTTCAGGATTTACGTAAATTAAGCCCATTTGCACGGCCGCTAATGGGTTTTCCATCGTGTCTGGTTTTGCTACGTTGTCATAGCGTTCATCACTTGGGGCAAGCCATTCTTTTTCAGCGCCCCAATAAACGTCTTTTTCTGGATGCCAGATATCTTCGCGTCCGCCGGCAAAACCAAAGGTTTTTAAGCCCATCGATTCATATGCCATGTTACCGGCTAAAATAATTAAGTCAGCCCACGATAATTTATTGCCGTATTTTTTCTTGATAGGCCAAAGTAAGCGACGTGCTTTATCAAGGTTGGCGTTATCAGGCCATGAATTTAGCGGCGCAAAACGTTGGTTACCTGTACCACCGCCGCCACGGCCATCGGCTAAACGGTAAGACCCTGCTGAGTGCCACGCCATACGGATCATCAAGCCACCATAATGGCCCCAGTCAGCAGGCCACCACGCTTGGCTTTGAGTCATTAAGTTTTTTAAATCAGTTTTTACTGCTTCAAGATCTAATTTTTTAAATTCTTCGGCGTAATTAAAGTCATCGCCGTAGGGGCTCGGTTTAGTATCGTGTTGATGAAGAATGTCGAAATTTAACGCATTCGGCCACCAATCAGTATTGGAATTAGACGTTTGTGTGTTGCTACCGTGCATAACTGGGCATTTGCCCGCACCTGAATTGCTCATTTTTAGCTCCTTTATCGGAATATAAAACTCGGTCTATAAATCGCTATGTTGAAAAGCTTAGTTCATAACAATTAACTTGCTACTGAATGTAATACTTTGATTGATAAACCTTGTTGAAGTTCATCCCTTGTACCAATATAGAAGATTAACGATTAAAAACTAGATCTAGATCAATACTTTAAAACGATTGCAGCCATCTATAAATCAGATGCCCCCTTTAAAAATCATAAAAAAGGTACACATAAATGAGTCGCATAGGCTCTTTATTATTAATGAAGCTAGTTACTTTCTTGTAAACAAAGTAACAAATTAGTATTCGAAATTCTTTCATAAAGCTACTAAAAAAGGCTAAATTCACCTTTTATTTGAATCAATTATCTAAGCAGTATGACCTATAACCTACGGTTATGATCAGGCTCTTTTTTGTTAATTGTCTTATTAACTTTTATTGTGCACTGTGTGAAATGCAATCAACTTACAAACTATAACCATTAAAAACATAAGTCGTTAGGGGAATAATATGTATGCATTTCATCAAACAAAATATCAGTTAAATAAAATTAGTTTATGTTTATTATCTGCGTTAAGCGTTATGTCTTTACCAGCAGTTGCTGAGCAAAGTAATCAGGTAAATGTGAAAGAAACTGAGGCTTCAAAGCAACGTACTAAAGTAAATGAGGATGTTGAAGTAATTAGTGTCGTAGGCTCTATGATTAAGGGAGCTGATATCGGTGGGGCATTACCCGTTTCTATTATTGATTCTAAAGATATTGATGCAATTGGTGCAACTTCAGGGAGTGAATTATTTGCATCGATCCCTAGTAACGGCACAGTTAGTTTTAATGGTAATGATGTTGTTAGTGGTGTTTACGCTTCTCGTGGTGATGTTGCGTCAATAAATTTACGCAGCATTGGTACGGGAAATACCTTAGTGCTTTTAAATGGTCGTCGTTTGGTTCAGCATCCAGGCTCTCAAACTGAAAATTCAGTACCTGTTACTACTGTCAATGTAAACTCTATTCCAGTTATGGGAGTTGGTGCCGTTGAGGTTTTACATGATGGGGCTGCTGCTATTTATGGATCTGATGCTGTTGCTGGTGTTGTAAATACACAAATGCGTGAAGATTTTAGTGGTTTTCAATTTGATATGCAGTATGGCCAAGCTGAAAATACAGAGCGTGAAAAACTCAATCTTAATGGTTTAGCTGGGTGGGATTTAAATGATGGCATGACCAATGTAACGGCTTCGGTTAATTATTATTACGGCTCAGAAGTAATGGCGTCAGAGACTAAGTACTCGGCTAATTCTGATCTGCGCCCTTTTCTTGATGGAACTCGTTGGGAAGGCGATTCAAATTTTCGCAATTCATCGACAACAACTCCTTGGGGACGCTTTGATGCGAGTCAATCTGTAGATGATTTGACTAGTTCGGCTGGGCGTTTTCATATTGAAGGCGCTGATGCAAGCGACGCTGATCAGCAGTGTGTATTATCCAATGGTTTATGCGTCGATAGTGGGGCGATATCAAGTGACACACAATCATATAATACGAATGCCAGCCGTACTTTGATCCCTGAAACCGAACGTCTTAACTCATTTATATTTATTAATCACGATTTAGGAAATGATACTGAGTTATACAGTGAGCTTGGTTATTATAAAGCAGAATCAAACTCTCAACGTGGTGAGACTGCGACACTAACCTCAGCCCCTGTTACAATTTCAAGTTCTGCATATTGGAATCCATTAGGTTCAGGAGTTAATCAGCTAAGCGGTTACGATATTCCAAGTGAAGGTCTTGACGTTGTAATCGATGCATATCGCGTTGTTGACGCTGGAGTGCGAAAAATTAATGTAGAAAATACTTCATATCGCTTTCTAGGAGGCGCACGAGGTGATATTGATAATTGGAGTTGGGATAGTGCCGCTTTGTATTCTGCTGCTAAAACAGTTGATAACACAGGCAATCGTATTAGTTTAAGTTTGTTTCAGGATAGCGTAAACAAACAAGATAGCTCTGCGTATAACCCATTTTGTAATGCACAGTGTAACTCACAAGAAACAATCAACAGCTTTTTAATCGATACCTCACGCACTGGTGAAACAGAGTTAGGCCTTGTTGATTTTAAAATATCAACGCCTGCTTTATTTTCTTTACCAGGTGGAGATGTTGGTATTGCAATGGGGGCTGAATGGCGCTACGAAAGTTTTGAAAATAAGTATGATGATCGATTAAATGGTGCCATAACATACACCGATGATATTACAGGCGCTAACTATGCGTCAGATATTATGGGCTCCAGTGGTCAACCTAATTCCGATGGCTCACGCAATGTAGCTTCAGCATTTGTTGAATTTGCGGGAGCGTTGATCAGTCCTGAAATGGATATTCCACTTGTTGAGCGATTAGACTTTCAAATTGCAGGTCGTTTTGAGCAATATAATGATGTAGGTAGTGTTTTTAAACCTAAAGCTGTTTTAAGTTGGTATCCGGTTAACAGTTTACATTTTAGGGCATCATATTCTGAAGGTTTTCGTGCTCCTAACTTAGAGCAGCTCCACACTGCGAGCACAACTCGAGTAAATTATCCTACTGATTACTATCGTTGCCAAGCGCAAATTAACAAAGGTGAATTAAGTAGCTTAAGTGAATGCAGCGGTAATGATAGCGTATCTAATATTCGCTATGGTAATCCTGATTTGAAGCCTGAAAATGATTACAACTATGGTTTAGGCTTGGTTTATTCGCCGGAACTGATTGATAATCTTACTTTTACTGCTGACTATTGGCGTATTGAACAAGAAGATTTAATCGGTATTCGTTCATATCAAAATATTGCAGATCTTGACTATTACTACCGTTTAAATGGTGGCAGTAACGAGAATGTGATTCGAGCTGCTGCAACAACTGATGATGTGGCATTCTTTAGCGGTTCAGGGCTTGAAGCTGTAGGTGATATGACCGAAGTAATAGGTTTATTTGAGAATCTAGATTCACGTGTTACGGAAGGGCTTGATTTAAGTGTTAACTACCGAATTTATGATACGCAATTTGGTGATTTCGATTTTAAATTAAACGCTGCAAAATTGCTTAAAGCGTACCAAAGCGTTGATGAAGAGTCAGCTAAGTTAGCAGAACTTGGGCTTGCATTAGAGGATGTCGGTGATTTGATGCAAATGGATGGTAGGCCTGAATGGCAAGCAACAGGCACGCTTTCTTGGAGTTACGAAAATTGGGGAGCAGGATTATATGGTAAGTATGTTGGTGATTTTTATGATACCAGTGCAATACAGAATGAGACTGGCGAATTTTGGCATGTAAACAGCTGGACGACATTCAACCTTTATGGTCAATACACCTATGATTCAGGTTCGTTAGAGGGAACGAGAGTACGTCTAGGAATGCGTAATCTCTTTGACAAAGAGCCACCACTTGCAGATGAAACATATGGCTACAATGCGAGCTTACATGATGCTGAAGGGCGTTATGTATATGTTAGTTTAAGTATGAACTTTGATTAAATAATCATTAGTAAATTTTATTCTGAGCAGCTTAGGTTGCTCTTCTTTTTTTATACAAAGTAGGATTGAGTAATGCCAATTACTAAATTAGCAGCACTTGTAGTTGTTGTGGCAGCTCTTGTTGGCTGTAGTCGTGAAAGTACATCGATAGATCTAATGATCACCGGCAATACTATTTACCAAGGTGCAAGCCAAGCCCCAATTAAGGGCGTGATTGGCATTGATAGTGGTAAGATTGTATTTATTGGTGAGCAAGCACCAGTAAATATACGAGCAGAAAAAGTGATTGATGCTCAGGATCTTATAGTTGCCCCTGGATTTATTGACCCACATACACATGCCTGTAGTGATTTTGCAGATGATGGCGTACTTAATTTAAACGCCAATTATACAACGCAAGGTGTGAGCACTGTTTTTTGTAATGTAGATGGGGGTGGTGATATTGACGTTGCGAATACTTTTGCGCAATACGAAGAGCAAGGTATAGGAACCAATGTGGGATTATACATTGGCCATGGTTCAGTGCGTACTGCAGTGATGGGCCGTACAAATCGTGCGCCAACGTCTGCAGAGCTTTCACAAATGAAGGGTATAGTTGAGCAAGCTATGTTAGCGGGCGCACTTGGTTTGTCTACAGGGCTTTATTATGTGCCGGGTAATTACGCAACGACGAACGAAGTGATCGAACTTGCAAAGGTGGCAGCCCGTTATGGAGGTGTTTATGACAGCCACATTCGTGATGAAAGCTCTTATAGTGTTGGTTTAGTTGGGGCGATCAAAGAAGTGATCACCATCGGTGAGCAAGCAAAACTTCCAGTGCATGTTGCTCATATTAAAGCCCTTGGTGTTGATGTTTGGGGGGAAAGTACGCAAGTTATTAATTTGATTAATAAAGCCCGCGACAACGGTATTGATGTTACTGCTGATCAATACCCTTGGCGTGCTTCGGGTACCAGTATTGCTGGCAGTTTAATGCCGCGTGAAACGTTAGCAGGAACAAAAGCTGAGTATATTGCGCGGATACAAGACGAGGCTCAATGGCCGTTACTCAAAGCCGCAATGGAAGAGAACTTACGTCGTCGCGGTGGTGCTGATTCATTATTAATAAGCGATCCTACCCGCCCAGAATTACGCGGTAAAACATTATTAGAAATAGCCACTATGTGGGGTATATCACCTATTGATGCAGCACGCAAAATTGTCATTTCTGGGAATGCACGAGTGGCTAGTTTTAATATGTCAGAACAAGATATTCAGGCATATATGTTACAGCCTTGGGTAATGACATCTTCTGATGGAAGTCCTGGTCATCCACGAAAATATGCGTCGTTTCCGAAAAAGTACCATGAGTTTGTAAAACAAAAAAAATGGTTAACAACTGGAGAGTTTATTAATAGTAGTAGCACTTTAACCGCAAAAACCTTTGGTTTAACTGATCGAGGTGAACTCAACGTTGACTATATCGCCGATATTGTTATTTTTGATGAGAACAAATTTACACCAAAAGCAGATTACATTCATCCTGAAGAGCTAAGCGAAGGTGTACGTTGGATGATTGTTAACGGTGAACTGGTTATTTCAGATAGTAAGTTGACTAATACTCTTCCTGGTCAAGCGATCCGTCATTCTCAAGCAAAGGCAAGTAAGTAATGAAAACCCTTCTTTTATCTTTTAAACATTGTTTTTTCTGTGTTGTCTCATTGTTCAGCATTGCAGTGGATGCAGCGCCTCAAGTAGACACCATTTTTGATACATCAGTAACATTTGATCCAACAATTACTGAGCCTGAAAGTTTCTTAGGTCATCGCCTTGGTGACCAAATGACACGTAATGACCGTATGATTGCATATTTTCAAGAGCTCGCTGCTCAGTCAGAGCGCGTAAAATATGAAGTGATAGCGTATAGTAACGAACGTCGACCTATTGCTACTCTTACTATCACTTCAGCGGATAATCATAAAAATTTAGCCCAGCTACAAATGCGACACATGAGCTTACAACAAGGTGCAACTCCAGAACTTACAGATATGCCAGTGGTTAGCTGGATCAACTTTGGTGTTCACGGTGGTGAAGTGAGTTCAAACGACTCTGCGTTGCCTATTGCCTATCATTTAGCTGCAGCACAGGGTAAAGAAATTGATAAGCTATTAGATAATAGTGTAATTTTACTTACTGCGAGTATGAATCCAGACGGTAATAGCCGTGAGGCATCATGGAATCTTAAATATTCTTCACAAATCAGTGTGAGTGACCCTAATCATGCACTGCATGGATCACCATGGCCTTCAGGAAGAACAAATCATTATTGGTTTGATTTAAATCGCCAGTGGATGTTGCAACAACAACCAGAGCCAGTTGGTTGGGTAAATAAGTTTCATCAGTGGCGACCAAACATAGTGGCTGATTTTCATGAAATGCGTTCATATAAATCATTTTATTTCCATCCAGGTGCCCCAGACCGTGTTCACCCGATTATAAATAAACAGGCAATGACGCTGTTAAGTGAAGTTGTACAAGGCCCTCGAGACTTTTTAGACAGTGAAGCGCGTGCGTATTTTAACGAAGAAGCCTACGATAATTTTTATTTGGGTAAAGGCGCAACCTATCCACACTTATACGGTAGTTTAGGTATTCTGTTCGAACAAGCAAGTTCGGCTGGTTTACTTTCTACACCGCGTGGCATTCTGTCGTTTCGTGACAATATTCGCACTTACTATCATGTGGGTTTAGCTTTATTAAATAATGCAGTTGATAAAAAAACTGAGTTACTTAGCTTTCAACAGCGCTTTTTTTCTCAGACTAAAGAGCAAGCAGAGGATGATAAAGTAAAAGCGTACGTTTTTGCGGCACCTGAAGATCCTGCACGGATGTTTCATTTTTTACAGTTACTTGAGCGAAACAAAGTTAGTGTTAGGTCATTACAAAAAGACTTAAAAGCCAACGGTACGCAATTTTTTGCTGATAAAGCGTATATCGTAGAAACAGCGCAAGCTAGTTACCCTATGGTGAAAGGGTTATTTTCAAAAGTTACAGAGTTTGAAAATAATACTTTTTATGATGTATCTGGCTGGACTATGCCACTTGCTTTTGGTTTGAAATATGAGCCACTTACGCGTCGAAATTATAAAGTAGGCAACCCTATTAAAGTTACTTTCCCTAGTCAACCTAATGTCCCTATAGCTAAAGTGGCTTATGTGTTTGAATGGAGCAATTACTATGCGCCAAAAGTGTTATACCAACTATTAACACAAGGTTATCGCCCTCGAATTGCAAATAATGAATTCCAAGCCAATACAGATCAGGGCCTGCAAACTTTTCAACGTGGTAGTGTAGTGGTATCAACTGGTTGGCAAGGGGGAGGCAATAATACTGAGCTACACCAAATAATGGATAATGCAGCAAAAAATGAGGGGATTCCTGTATTTACCTTAAACAGTGCTAATACGCAAAGTACTGGCATGGACTTGGGCAGCAATAATATTGAACCTGTTAGTTTACCTAAAATATTATTAGTTGTAGGTCCTGGCATGTCTCAGTACCAAGCGGGTGAAGTATGGCACTTGCTTGATCAGCGTATGAGCATGCCCGTTGTATTACTTGAAAAGTGGCGTTTAAACAGTGTTAAATTATCTGATTATACGCATTTAGTAATGGCTGATGGTACGTATTCAGACATGACTGCAGGACTTACAGAAAAAGTAACAACATGGGTTAAATCGGGTGGCACATTTGTTGGTATGGGCGATGGTGCTAAATGGGCAGGCAAAAAATTACTCAACCTGAATACCGTAACCATGAAGAAAGGTAAAAGCTCAGCTCAACCACGAATTGATTACGCGTCAAAAGCACATGTTGAAGCGCAAGATATTGTTGGTGGCGCGATAATGGCCGGTGATCTCGATATCACTCACCCATTAGGCTATGGTTATAGCCGCAGAGAAATTGCTAGTCATCGCAGTGGTTTACTTGCCTTCGAACCACCAAAAAATCCTTATGCAACAATAATTAAAATTGCTAAACAACCTTTATTAACAGGTTTCACATCTGCTGAAAATCAACAGCAACTAGCAGGTAATGCAATGCTAGTTGGGCAACGTTTAGGGCAAGGAAGTGTCATCGTGTTTACTGATGACCCTAATTTTAGAGGTTATTTTTACGGTACAGAAAAGCTATTTATGAATAGTCTTTTTTTCTCAAAATTATTTTCTAACCCGCGCTCGGTAGCGGCAGAATAAAAATAAATGCCTCATTAGTATATTCCATTAATGGGGCTTTTCTGTGTTGTAGCAGGTAATTCCTGACCTTCCTTATAGCAACTGTAAATTAAAAAGATTACACACTATGATAATTAATAAAAATGTCTTGGCGTTTGGTATCTTACTTTGCGGCTTATGTATGGCTTTGTATGTCAATTTGTTTACGCAGCAAACTTGGTTAGAACAATCTTATTTATACGATACTTATAGCACTGAATCTGGTCAAAGTGCTTATATCTATAAAGGGAAAGAGATAGTAATAAAAAATGTAGTTCCATATGCTGAATCGCCAATAAATCAGACCTCATTATCAAAAAGTCAAGGTACGCCAAGTTTATCTGAGCAGTGGGTTAAAAAAAATGATGGGCAACTTTTATTACTTAAGCCGGCTTTTCATTATGGTTTTTGGTCATTGTTACCGGCATTAATTACTATCGTTTTATGTTTGTTAACCAAAGAGCCTCTGACTGCTTTATTTAGCGGAATTGTTGTTGGTGCGTTTATGTTAGGTGAATATGACCTTACCGATAAAGTGCTGATCCCAAACCTTGCCAGTGAAGGAACAGCAGCTTTATTGTTACTTTATTTGTGGTTATTAGGCGGATTACTTGGTATTTGGTCCAAAACAGGGGCAGCACAAGCTTTTGCAAATTTTATGACTCGTTATTTTGTTAGAGGGCAACGTTCGGCAAAGTTTATATCATGGTTCTTAGGTGTATTGTTTTTTCAAGGTGGCACTATGAGTACAACACTTGTAGGCACCACAGTACGGCCGTTGGCAGATAAAGCAAAAGTTAGTCATGAAGAAATGAGTTATATTGTTGATTCTACGGCCTCCCCTATTGCATCTATTTTAGCATTTAATGCCTGGCCTGCTTACGTTCAGGCGCTTATTTTTGTCCCCGGTGTATCATTTCTAGCGACGGAATCAGACCGAATTAAGTTTTTCTTTAGCAGTATTCCGTTAAGTTTCTACAGTATTCTAGCCGTACTAGGTACTTTATTGTTGAGCCTAAATATAACTCGTTTTTCAGGTAAGCGAATTCGTCAAGCTCATCTGCGAGCACAAGAAACCGGTCAATTAGATGCCCCAGAAGCCAAACCATTAAGTGCAAAAGAACTACGCGGTACAAATATCCCCGACGGTTATAAACCTCATGTTTTAGAGTTTTTACTTCCTTTATTGACTTTGATCACAATAGCGGTGATGACATTTATTTATTCTGGTACTCCAGAGGTTAATTGGGCATTTGGTGTGGCGTTGTTAATGTCGGCACTAATCGCTTTAGCTAAAGGGATGTCCCTTGATAACTTAATAGAGGGCTTAGGAACGGGCTTAAAAGGGGTTGTGGTTGCATCGGTTATTTTAATGTTAGCAGTCATTATTGGTAGTATAAGCAAGCAAATAGGTGGTGGTTTATATTTAGTTTCATTGTTGGGTGAACAGTTACCGTTTTGGTTATTACCTGTTATTTTACAACTTATTACCGTCATTATTGCATTTTCAACTGGGACAAGTTGGGGAACATACGCTATTGCATTTCCACTGGCAATGCCGCTGGCATGGGCTATGTGCCAATCACAAGAGCTAGCTAATCCGGAATTATTTATGATGGTGTGCTTCGCGGCAGTGCTCAATGGCAGCGTATATGGAGATCAATGTTCGCCTATTTCAGACACGACTATCCTAAGTGCAATGACAACTGGCTGTGACTTAATGGATCACGTTAAGTCTCAGCTTGTACCTGCATCTTTAGCTGCGGGAGCTGCAGCAATTATGTGGACTGCACTTGTTTATTTTACCGCCTAAACTTTGTCATTGAAGAGTTGTTGAACTATGCGCTTACGACATATTGAAATATTTCATGCGATTTACACTACTGGCTCAATTACCAACGCAGCAAAAATACTGCATGTTTCTCAACCATCAGTTAGTAAAGTGCTATCACATGCTGAGATGCAATTAGGCTTTAAGTTATTTGAACGAATAAAAGGACGACTGATCCCAACTGATGAAGCAAACATGCTGTTTGATGAAGTAAATAAAATTTATTTACAGATGCGAACGATAAAAAGTACCGCTGAAAACATCAAAAAGTCGGAGTTTGGCAATATTAATCTCAGTGTCACTCCTGCGCTCGGTTTTGAAGCTCTGCCTGGTGCGATTGCTCTGTATCATAGCTGTTACCCCAACGTAAACTTTAATTTGCAAACAGTGCATAATAATGAAGTATTACAAGCCTTACTAGAGCATAAATGCGATATCGCTGTGTTGTTTTCTCCCAGTAAGTTGCCCGGTGTAAAGTCCATCGAGTTGGCTCGATCAGAACTTGTTATTGTCTACCCCAAAACTCGTTTCCCTGATGCCCCTGCCCAACTTGCTTTTGACGACTTAATCGATTATGAATTTATAGATATTAGTGATAGTGGCCCATTAGCTAATTTGCTGTGGGGCCGTATGATGGAAGAAAACATCATATTAAACTCAACTATAAAGGTGCAAACCTACTTTATTGCAGTAAGGCTGGTAGCGCAAGGTGTTGGAATTTGTATTGTTGATAAGTATACGGCAATGGGTAACGTGTCTGATAATGTTGCTATTGCTTCATTTGATCCTCCACTTTATTTTAATGTTAATGCTCTGCACTTAGAAAATAGAACATTATCGAATCCAGCAAGTATCTTTTTAGAGCAATTAACGCTATGTATTTAAAGTGATTTAATTTTTCATATAGCCTAAGGTTATAGGCTTTCTAATTCTTCTTACTATCTTTGTGGTGTTGATCTTATATGCTCAGTGAAACCTTATTATTCTTTGAATCTTAGTGAGCTATTATGAAAATTACCCCTCCTTATTTGTTATTTATTGGTGATGCTACGGATCAGCTATCAATCAAAATGGCGCAAAGTGCTGCATATTGGCGACCTGAATTGTGTATTGGCGAGATGAGTGTAGCTGGATGTAGAGTGACTACTGGGTTAGCGCAGCATACCATTAGCGATGCGGCTAAACTAGGTGCAAAAACATTTGTTTTAGGATTTGCTAATAGCGGTGGAATACTTGATAAAAAATGGTTACCGTATATTTTAGAAGCACTAGAACATGGTATGGATATTGTTAGTGGTTTGCATGAAAAACTAACCAACATTGATGAAATTATTAACAAAGCCAAACAATGTAATCGCCAGCTTTTTGATATTCGACATCCTACCAGTCAGTTTGCGACAGGTACTGGACGTAAACGTTCTGGGAAACGGTTATTAACAGTTGGTACCGATTGCTCTGTTGGTAAAATGTATACAACATTGAGCCTTGAGCAAGCAATGTCAGAAAAGTGCATGGATGTTAATTTTCGAGCAACTGGGCAGTGTGGTATTTTAGTTGCTGGTACTGGAATTGCAATTGACTGTGTGGTTGCAGATTTTATTTCAGGGGCTGTAGAGACATTATCCCCTGACGCTGATGAACAACATTGGGATGTTATTGAGGGGCAAGGATCATTATCGCACCCTGCATTTGCAGGAGTGAGCTTAGGCCTATTACATGGCTCTCAACCTGATGCTTTGGTTATTTGCCATGCCTTAAACCGTAGCCATATGCGAGGATTACCGAATACTTCTTTTCCAAGTATCGAAACAACAATAGAGCTTAACTTAGCTGCGGCACAACTAACGAACCCAAATGCTCGCATCGTTGGCATTTCAGTTAACACTTCAAGTGTGAGCGCTGCACAAGGGCGGGAAATTTGTGATCAATTGAGCCTACAGCTTGGTTTGCCTTGCGTTGATCCTGTACGTGATGGTACAGCATTAATAGTGGAAAACTTATAATGGCTAACGGTTTCTTACCTGTAACAGAACGGATAGAGCTTGTTAAAGTTTTTCATCAGCCATTACCGTTAAAAGCGATTTTTCGTATCGCTCGCGGTGCAAAAACACAAGCGGATGTTGTTACTGTGTTACTCAGTGACGGCCTGAACTATGGGTGGTCTGAAGCCGTCCCCTATTCTCGTTATAATGAATCGGTGAGCAGTGTGATTTTGCAAATAGAACAGCTTGCAAACTATCAAGGCACTGATTTTGTAAATCACGTGATGAGCATGCCTGCAGGTGCTGCGCGAAATGCATTAGACTGTGCACTATGGGATCTAAAAGCAAAACAACAAAACAAGACCGTCGCAGAGTTATTACAAAAAAATACGACCCCTTGCGTATGTGCGCAAACCTTGAGTATTGATACTCCTCAGGCAATGGCTGATGCAGTAAAAGCCTTGAACAATCCTCCATTAGTGAAGGTGAAGTTAGATAATCAGGATATCCTGAAAAAAATGGCTGCAATATCAAATGCAGCTCCGCACAGCCAGTTTATTGTTGATGCTAATGAAGGCTGGAGTTTTCAAGATCTTGTAAGCTGTTGTGAGCAACTCAAACAATTAAATGTCGTCTTAATTGAACAGCCTTTACCTGTTGGAGAAGATCACAATTTGCTAAATTTTGACTCTCCAATTCCTTTATGTGCAGATGAGTCGTGTCATACTCGTGCTGATTTGCCTTATCTTAAAGGCCGTTATCAGGTAATTAATATTAAGCTAGACAAAACAGGGGGGCTCACTGAGGCTAATAATTTAGCAAAAGAGGCTAAGCAGCATGGCTTTGAGCTAATGTTAGGTTGTATGGTGGGTAGCTCTTTAGCTATGGCCCCGTTATCACTCTTGAGCGGCGAAGCAAAATATGTTGATTTAGATGGCCCGCTGTTAATAAAAACGGATCGAGCCGGTGGTTTTGAATTTAATGCAGGTATTATGCAGCCGTTAAATCTTCAATTATGGGGAGGAAAAAACAATAAAACATTAGATTCAATATTAAGCCAGATGAAATAATTTTTTAAACTGTAAAGGGACTTTACAGTTTAATTATTCCTCTCGAAGTACTGCAACTTCACTTCAATAAGATATTCTGAATATATGTTAATTCGCGTAGAAATTGCATGAATTAAACCTAAGTGTGGGAATAACAAATAAGTTTAGCTATGTATTAAATAGCGTTGTTTATATATGCTACTGTTCTCAGTTAACGCTAAGGAAGCAATTTGTGTACAAACTATTTTATTACCCGCTCAACGCCAGTATGGCGCCGCACTTTATTCTTGAAGAACTGCAAACTGATTTTGAATTAATTTTAGTGGATAGAAAAAACGAGGCTCATAAAGCAGCGAGTTATTTATCTTTGAACCCCGCTGGGCGAATACCTACATTATTGGACGCTCAACAAGTCGTTTTTGAAAGTGCCGCTATCTGTATTCATCTTGCTGAAGCACATCCTGCTAAGATGCTTATTCCGCAAATAGGTGAGCATAATCGAGCTGCGTGCTTGCAATGGATGATGTATCTAACTAACACTTTGCAAGCTGAGCTCATGGTGTACTTTTATCCGCAGCGCCATAGTATCGATAGCAGTCATATCAGTGCCATTGTCGCTGCACAAGAAAAGCGAATTACCGACATATTTACTTTACTGGATGCCCAGCTGGAAAATCAAACATTCTTAGTTGGTGAGCAACTTAGCATCTGCGACTTTTACTTGTTTATGCTTGCGATATGGGCGGATGAACTAAAACAGCCACCGCTTTCTTTTGAGTACCTCAACAAGTATTTACGTCGCTTAGCTAAGCGAGAGTCGATTATTAACGTGTGTAAAAAAGAAAATCTCAGTCTGGTTGATTATCAATAATAGGAATTACAATGAAAGTTTATGGAAGAACAACCTCGTTTAACGTGCAAAAAGTACTCTGGTTTCTGGATGAGCTGGGCATGAGTTATCAGCATATTGAAGTGGGTGGTCGTTTTGGTGGCCTTGATAGTGATGACTTTTTAGCATTGAACCCGTTGCAAAAAGTGCCGGTACTTGTGGATGGCGATAATGTTATTTGGGAGTCGCACAGTGTACTACGCTATTTGGCGGCAAGTTATGGCACTACAGATTGGTATTATGCATCGCCCTATCAGCGTTCGTTATATGAGCGCTGGATGGATTGGTCACAGGTGATTTTTCAACCTGCTTTTATGGCCACATTTTGGGGCTATTACCGTAAAACGCAAAAAAACCGTTGTATGGAGCAAATCACACGGGACATACAAGAGTGCGAGCAATGCTTACAGATAATTGAACAACAGCTAAGTCATGCCCCCTATCTTGCCGGTGGTAAAATGACCCTGGCTGATATTTGTGTGGGAGCCATTTTACATCGCCTAACATCTCAGGGGTTAGCAATAACATTGCCGGAGCGAGTGACTCAGTGGTTTGAATTACTAAAAACCAGAGCTGGCTATCAAAAATGGATTATGAGTGATTTTACTGAGCTCCAAGGGCGTGAAGACTTTTAATTTTGTTTTAACGCTTTTAACTAAACAAGGATTATAGTGAAATATTTATTATTAGCTGCGATGCTACTTATCACTTTTAGTAGCGCGGCCGAACAGGCATTTGAAATACCCAGAAGCTCGGTGGTTAAACTTATCGATCAGCAAAGCAAGCTGAGCTATCCAGTATTTATAAAGCTCCCGCGAAGCTACAGTCGAAATAAGGATAAAACATACCCTGTTGTTTACTTGCTCGATGGCTCGTATGCGTTTCAAGTGGCATTAGGAGCGACACGTTTTCCTATGAACAGCGGTAAAATGGACGAAGCAATACTTGTTGCCATTGGTTATTCGCAAGGATCTAAAGGCTCATCAAGCCGAATACGTGATTTCACGCCAAGTAAAGCCAAAGATTGGCAGTTAGAGACCGGTAAAGCCGCGCAACATATCGATTTTATAGCTGAAGTGGTGTTTGAATATATCAAAGCTAACTACCGCATAAACCCAAAGCAACGTACTTTGGTTGGTAACTCACTGGGGGGCTTATTTGCAGCTCATGTGCTTTTTACTCAGCCTAATATGTTTGAAAGTTACATTATCGGTAGCCCGTCGGTGTGGTTTGATAATGAGTACATACTATCTCAGCCGATTACTAAAGCTAAGCAAGACGTTAGGGTTTACTTATCAGTAGGTAGCAAAGAAACCCCTGAATTTGGCGAAGGGCAAGATATGGTAACGGGAGCGAACAAGCTTGCTGACAAAATACGGCAAAGTAATGATCAGCAGGTGCAGTTGGAGTTTTCTATAATAGATGGCGCAAAACATGCGACGGCATTTCCAACCACGCTGATCCAAGGTTTAGATTGGCTTTATGCAAAATAGCGCAGATATTAATACCAATCGACTTAAATATTTAGCCTTTCTAGCGTGCTAAATAAAGCGCTAACGGCGTTATAAATTTTTCATGTAGAACAACTACATATCAAAATTTATGCCTTGTTATCACTCTATTTATCCGTCGCTATAAACTACCAACAACTTAACACGATTGGTATAAAAAAACCCACTGATAAATTAATATCAGTGGGCTTTTAATACGTTAAAACGTATTAACTAAAACAATCGTTTAGATACAAACGATGTTTTCAGCTTGTGGGCCTTTTTGACCTTGAGTAACAGTAAACTGTACACGTTGGCCTTCAGCTAGAGTTTTGAAGCCGTCACCGCTGATAGCGCTGAAATGAGCGAAAACGTCAGGACCTGACTCTTGCTCGATAAAACCAAAACCTTTTGCTTCGTTGAAAAATTTAACTGTACCAGTTGTAGTTGTAGACATAATAGATATCCTAGATATTAATAAAAGTGTGCCTAAAATCAGGCGGTTTAGCCGAAAAAACAAGTATTTAACTGAGGATAACGCGATTAATTATTACTAATAACAACGTGGTACGTACAAATAAACAGAATTTCTTTCAAACTTATAGTGCATTAACGGGTTATCACTAACCCATTAATTAAAAATTAGATGCAAACGATATTTTCAGCTTGCGGGCCTTTTTGACCTTGAGTAACAGTAAACTGTACACGTTGGCCTTCAGCTAGAGTCTTAAAGCCATCGCTTGAGATTGCGCTGAAATGAGCAAAAACGTCAGGACCAGACTCTTGTTCAATAAAACCAAAACCTTTAGCTTCGTTAAACCATTTTACTGAACCAGTTGTTGTAGTAGACATAATAGAATCCTAAGAATTAATAAAAGTTCGCCTTTAAATAGGCAATTTAGCAGGAAGAAAACAAGTATTTAACTGAGGATAACGCGAAGGATTATTACTAATAACAACGTGGTACTTACAAATAAACAGGGCTTTATATCAACCCGATGCAGAGCAGGATAACAGTAACTTAAACCATATAACAAGCTTTATTTACTTTTCTTTTTAAAGCCAAGTTAATTTTGTGAACATATATTGATTAAATAAGAACAGTCGTAGCCATGCTTACCGTCTCTGCATTCGCTTTGTTAAAGTGATCTAGGTATGGAGTGTAGACTTATTTTTAATTGGGGAAGTGCGAAATCCCACACTCCCCCCCACGAAAAAAAGGAACTCAGCGCTCATTTGAACAGCGACAGACTCCTTATTTATTCAGCAATTGCGATCGCTATTTCTACTTCAGTTGCGGTTTTATAATATTCATAGTCGCTGGTATAAGTACGAGTGTAACGACAATCATCTGAGCTAAAGTATTGCCAAATTTCACCCCATAAATCAATTATAGCGTCGGGCATTTCGCCTTCGCCACTAAAGACTAAATAACTCCCTGCGTGCGTTGTAACTGTTACTGAATCACGAAGGTTAATTGATTGCTCATCGCTACAGGCAATGACATCAAAATCACCGGTCACATCGCTCTCGTAGTTAGTGTAAACACCAAAGACTTTACTGTCTTTTGTGAGTTTTGAGGTATATTTTTCGCCAAATTTTTGCCAAAGCTCAGCTATCTTTGCTGTGCCAGTATTCATTTCATTGGCATTGCATGTTCTTACTTTTAAGCCGGTTAAGGTCTTACTTGCTAGCTGTTTTACTTCCATTGAGACTATCCTTTAGCATTAATACTCAGTATTAACTTAACAGAAAAAGCATGAAGTATTTAATAAATACGCTATAAAAAGGGTTTATTTTTTGTTGGTGATTAAACCTTTTGTTGCAACGACTTCACTTTTTTGCAAACAGTTACAGCCCAGCTTTGATCACCTCGATCACTTTACTCATTCGTTTTGCCAAAGGCCTATTTCGGTGATGGCACACATAAATATTTTCGCTAATTGGTTTGGTTAAATGATGCGTTTTAATAAGCGCAGACTTATTAAAAGCACTTACTGCGTGTGCGGGTAAAACCGTAAAACCCAGCCCTAAACTTACCGGCTCCAGTATTAAACTTATTTGGTTAGAAAACCCCGTTTGCTTAATTTGATCAACATGTTCAAATTCACTGTAGTTTTCGCTAAGTAAAAGCTGCGCATGATGTTTTGCATCGGGGTGGCCAATAAAGCCAAGCTCACATAAAACCTCCCACTTTGGGTTTTCTATATGTGCGGGCGTTACTAATAATAGGGATTCTTTACCAATTTTGTGGCTGGTAACTTCACTAAGGGTAGGCGCTTGAGTTAAAAAGCCAATATCGGCACTGTGGTTTGCCACTGCTTGTTCAACACTGGTATTTGGAGCAAAGCGGTAATCTATAATTAGCTCCTTGTGCTCTACTTGCAGTGCTAATAGTTGATTGTAAAACTGAAGTCCACAACTGCCTGGCGACTGTATTTTAACTAAACCGCTGTAAGGTGAATCATCTTTTAATTGCTGCTCTAAAAACTGCCATTCTTTGAGTAACTGACTACCCTGCTGATATAAATTTTGACCCTGAATAGTAAGCGTAAATTGTTTACCGTGACGCTCAAGCAAGGCGCAATCTAGTTGCTGCTCTAACTTTTTTATATGTTGGCTTACGCCTGACTGGGTCATATAAAGGCGCTCGGCGGTTTGGGTAAAATGGTTTACCTCAACTAAAGTACAAAACGTGTTTAACCATGTCGGATTTATCATTACAAAATATACTCAAAATGATGATTAATGATAATTTTACTTAATGTTGGTCAATTCGTAAACTAACTCCATCAACTAAACATAGTTAAGTAGGAGTATTTATTATGAGTCATACATATCCACGTAGTTTTTCGCACATTGGTATTTCAGTACCGGATGTTGAAAAAGCCGTAGAGTTTTACACTAAGGTGATGGGCTGGTACACCATAATGGAGCCTACCGTGATCACTGAAGATAACAGCCCAATTGGCGAAATGTGTACCGATGTATTTGGTCCAAATTGGGAAAAATTTAAAATAGCGCACCTTTCAACAGGCGATCGTATTGGTGTAGAAATTTTTGAATTTAAAGACCAAGAAAACCCTAAAGACAACTTTGAATACTGGAAAACCGGTATCTTCCATTTCTGTGTTCAAGACCCAGATGTAGAAGGTTTAGCGGAGCGTATTGTTGTCGCTGGCGGTAAAAAGCGTATGGAAGCACCGCGTTACTACTACCCTGGCGAAAAGCCGTACCGCATGATCTACATGGAAGACCCGTTTGGTAATATCCTTGAGATTTACAGCCACAGCTACGAGCTCATATACAGCGCTGGTGCTTATTAAATTGCAATTGGTATATATCTAACTTAGCTTAAATAAAACAAAGGCCGCAGTAATAAATACTGCGGCTTTTTGTGCCTAAAAAGAATACATGTTCTAAATGAGTTAGTGCTAATAACTCGGCCTTTAAGTCGAAATTTTTATTAGCATTAAGGGCAATTATGGAGACTTAATTGAAAGTTGTAATCTAAGCTAATTATAAAAAGGAGGTATCAGCTCGAACAGGTTACATCACTCATATCAAAAGTATGCGTTAAACCATCAGAATTTTTATCAATTACTATCAGATTATTCTTTTCAATGTAAAACGTGTATTCGCGCATCCAATTGAGTTTAGCAATTCGCTTTAGCTCATAACGGCCAAATGCTAGCGGGCAATTTAAATACGCATAATGATAGGCTTTCCCCATTGCCCCAGGGTCTGCGGTATAAATATAAATAGTACGATCAGTAAACGTGCTTTGTTTATGAATATAATCAGGGGTTGATAATGAAGAACCATTGAATAAAATCCCTAAACACAAAAAAGGAATTTGTATTACACCGACTAATGTAAGAATGATAAAGAACAACCACTGAGCGATTTTATTTTTAATTATGCTTTTAATTTTTTCAGATTTGGCGAGCAGTAATATTAAACCTGTAATTACCAACACCAATTTTATATAAAGTAAATTATGGCTTAATGTATCCATAAGCCTTGGAGAGTGCCAATTTAAACCCCAAAGCGCTCCACCATGCATACTCTCCAGAAAGGGTAACAATAAACATGCCGTAATAAGAAAGATAATTAACGAGACATTATTGCTGCTTTTATCCATTGATTTTTGTCCTTTAATCTAACCGGAGTCGCTGTATTTTTAGTGTAATATTTATAACATAATTTAAAATGCAGCGTACCTAAAATGTTATAAACAAGATAGCTACCTAAAAGAGTAAAAGTATCTTTAAAGATGGTAAGCAGCTACTTATTATCCAAAAAAAGCGCCTTAACCACTACATTAAGACACTTTGGATGAAAAACTATAAATAACTAGACGTTAAAAATGCTGGTTGTATAGTCACCTTCAACGCGGTTAAAATTATCACTACCTAAGCTAAGTTTTAGCTCACCCTGTTGCTCAAATTGAGGTTTTTTGGTCACGATATTAACTGTACTGCCGGGCTCTGAGCGGCCATAAAGTGCGGAGCCTAGACCTTTTAATACTTCAATGTACTCAATGTTTGATACATCACGAGGGCCGCTGAATCCGCGTCCACCGCTAAAACCATTAATTAAGTAACCCGATGGCATGTTTTCGTTACCCGATAATCCACGAATCGAAAAGCTATCCCATAACGCGCCACTGTTATTTTTACGTGAAATACTGGCAGAAAAATCCAGCGCATCTTGTAATTGAGTTATTCCTTTTTGATCAAGTACTGCGTTATCGAGGGTTTCGATTGATTGTGGCATTTGCTTTTGAGGAATATCGCCTCGGTAAGCTTGTTTATATGTAACCGCAATTTTCTCTATTGGTTGACTTTGGGCAATGCTTTGTGCGCTTGCACTTAAGCAGGCTAAGTAAATTAATAAGTACTTCATAAAATGCTTTTGGTAATGTTATGTTATAATTTAAATTACAGCATTTGTTACTTTATAACAAAATGTTTTTTGCGCTCTATGTATGCGTCTAATTTTTATACTAGCGGCTATACAGCTATCACGTTAAGATGGATGAAAATAACACAATAAGAATAATATAATGTTAACAAAAACAAATGTATTAATTTACTTTTTAGCCTTTAGCAGTGGCTTTAGTATTATGGGAATAGAGCTGTTAGGTGGGCGCATTTTAGCGCCTTACTTTGGCAGTAGCGTACATATCTGGGGCAGTATTATTACGGTATTTATGCTTAGCTTATCATTCGGGTATTTACTGGGAGGGAAGCTGTCTATTCGTCATCCTTCGTTGACCAAATATGGGTTAATCTTTTTAGTTGCCAGTATTATGGTGGTGCCCATTGCTTTGTTTGCTGAGCCAATTATGGCATTTATTTTTTCGCATATTGAAGACAGCCGCTATGGCTCGTTACTCGCCTCAACCGCGTTATTTTTTATACCCACCATTATTTTAGGCATGATCTCGCCCTATTCTGTACGTTTGCTGGTTACCAATAGTGAGCGCAGCGGCCAAGTGGCTGGCGGCCTTTATTTTGTAAGTACCTTAGGCAGTGCGCTGGGCACCATTATTACCTCTTTTTATATGGTACTGGCGTTTGATGTTAACACCATTATTTTAGGTTTTGCTGGTGTGTTAGGCACGCTTGGGCTAATTGCTATTTGCTTTGATAAACTTAAAGTGCGAGAGGCCGTTTATGCACAAGCTTAAATTATTGTTTATTAGTATAATGGCGCTGCTATTTTCAGCTCACAGTATGAGTAATGTTGTGCATAAAGAGCGCTCTTTATATCGAAATTTACTCGTTGAAGAAACTGGCGATTTACGCTGTTTAAAGTTTGATGAAAAAACCCGACAAAGCAGCCAAAGTTGCATGTACATTAGCGACCCTAAAAAACTGGTATTTAATTATACTAAACTGGCTTTTTCTAGTTTATTACTGATTGATAACCCTAAAAATGTACTCATTATTGGTTTAGGTGGCGGTACGCTTTCTAATATGATTCATGAGCTATACCCAAAGGCACACATTGAAAATGTTGAAATAGATCCTTCGGTAATTAAAGTGGCGCGCGATTATTTTAACTTTATAGAAACCGATAACGTAACTACTAAAGTACAAGATGGGCGTATTTTTATTAAACGTGCGGCGCTTAAAAGCCAGCAATTTGATTGGATTATTTTAGATGCGTTTAATGGAGATTACATTCCTGAGCACCTACTCACAAAAGAGTTTTTTGAAGAAATAAAAAGCGTATTAGCCGAAGGCGGAATTGTTGCTGCTAACACGTTTTCATCAAGTAAACTTTATGAACATGAGTCGGCAACTTATCATGCGGTATTTGGCGATTTTATTAATGTAACAGCCAATAATAATAGTAACCGGATTATTTTAGCCGGTTATAACAAAACCCCTACAGAGCAACAAATAGCACAGCGGGTTAAGCAACTAGCTCCGTTACTTGCCCCTTATGACGTAGATATAAAGGCAATTAGCCAGCGTATGTTTTTCACTAAAGATGGTAAGGACTGGCCAAGTGATACTAAGGTGCTAACCGATCAATACTCTCCAGCTAATTTACTTAACTTTTAGCGGCTGATATCACATGGTCACTTATATCCGGTGACCATTACTTTAGGGTATTATTAAACAGATAATATTTTAAGGAAACGGCAATGCACATTCACTTTATTATTCATGAACATTTTGAAGCGCCAGGCGCTTATGAAGCTTGGGCTAAAATGAATGGTCATACGCTGTCTTATACCCGTATTTATTTAGCTGAACACTTACCGCAACATGCTGATGATATAGACTTTTTAATCGTAATGGGTGGGCCACAATCGCCCGCTACATCGCTTGCAGAATGCCCTTATTTTGATAGTAAAAAAGAACAAGCCTTTATTACCAGCGCGATCACGGCAAACAAAGTGGTGTTGGGCGTTTGTTTGGGGTCGCAATTAATTGGTGAAGCTTTAGGCGCGACTTATCAACCTAGTCCAGAAAAGGAAATTGGTAAGTTTGCTATTACCCTCACCGATGCAGGCTTGAATCATCCGTTATTTAGCCATTTTGGCAGTGAGCTTAATGTGGGGCATTGGCATAACGATATGCCTGGGCTGACTGCTACGGCCAGTATTATTGCCTATAGCGAAGGTTGTCCAAGGCAAATAGTCGCTTATAGCGATTTAGTATTTGGTTTTCAATGCCACATGGAATTGACCACCGAGGTGGTTACCCTCCTCATTGCCAACGATGATTTAACTAATGCCCATAATTACCGCTTTGTTGAACAGCCCGAAAAGCTCTTAAGTCACGACTATAGTGAAATGAACAATAAGCTTTATACCTTCTTAAACAAGCTTGCTGCGCACTATTTATCTAAATAATACTTATTTACGTGAAGCTAAAATGCCAATTATTTACTTAGCCTGCTAACTAATGCTAAAATTTGCTGATATTCACAAGTAAGAGTTCCTATGAGTAGCAGTATTCCTTTTCATGAAACACTCGATTTAACTTTATGCGGCAATATGGGTCGAGTGCACCGCTTATGTCGAGAAGCGGTAACATTAGCGGTTGAGCCGCTAGGTTTAACTCAGTCGCGTTGGACGGCAATGATCCACTTACATCATTTACCTTTAGGGGCTACGCAGCAAGCGCTGGCGACTAGCTTAGGTATTGAAATGCCCTCATTAACGCGCACCATTAAGCAATTAGAGCTGCAAAATCTAGTTATTCGACAAGTTGATGAACATGATAAACGCAGTAAAAAATTGTACTTTACCGATGAGGGTATAAAGTTATTAGAACACTTAAAAGAGTTAACAAGCGATATTAAACAGCGTTTATATGCAGGTTTAAGCACGGAGCAGCTTGATGGTATGGCGCATAGTTTAGTGCAAATGGAAGAAAACGCGCGGCGTTGTATTGCAAGCTTATCTGGAGATAAATAAGTATGACACCTGATCAAAAATTTGCCCGCTACGTTAAAGTTTCGCTTGTTGGTTTTATTGTTGTCTTTTTTTATTATATTGTTGCCGATGTGTGGTTGCCGGTTACGCCACAAGCACGGGTTTATCATCCGGTTGTGCAAATATCACCGCAAATAAATGGCCGTGTTACCGATGTATTGGTCAGTAATAACCAAGCGGTTAAAGCGGGTGATGTATTATTTGAGATAGATAAAAATACTTACCAACTAGCACTTGAGCAAGCACAGCTTGCCCTTGACGATGCCAAACTACAAAATAAACGCCTTGATACCAATGTAAAAGCGCTGGAGGCACAAATAAGTGCAGCTAACGCTAAATTGCATGAGCAGCAGCTATTAAAAAAGCGTGGCGAAACGCTTTATAAACAAAACTCTATTTCGGAACAAGAGCTTGAAAGCATTCGTGCAAATTTTGCAGCAAGCCAATCAAATTTAGCCGCCTTTGAAGCACAGCTTGCTGAAGCTGTTTTGGCGCGTGGCGATTCAGGGCAAGATAACTTAGCACTGCGCCATGCAGCAAACCAGTTAGCGCAAGCCGAGCTTAACTTATCCTATACGCAAGTGCGTGCTTTAAGTGATGGTGTAGTGGCTAATTTACAGTTACTTGAGGGTTCCTATGCTGTTGCGGGTAAGCCATTACTTGCTATTGTGGCAAGAAAAGCAGATTTAGTGGCTGATTTTCGTGAAAAGTCACTATTAAATATGCAGTCAGGCAGTTTAGCAAAAGTCGTGTTTGACAGCCGACCAGGTGAAGTATTCGACGCTAAAATTGAAACTTTTGAGGCCGGTGTCAGTGACGGGCAACTTAGTGCGAATGGATTACTTAGCACCACCGAAACCAGCAACCGCTGGGTTCGTGACGCTCAGCGCCAACGTATTCATTTAGTGCTGCCAAATAACACTCAGCTTATAAATAATATGCCCAGTGGTGCGCGTGCCACTGTGCAGTTACTTCCACAATCGGCTATAGGTCAATGGTTGGGATCAGTACAGATCCGCTTTATTAGTTGGTTACATTACATTTATTAGTGGGGCGAGTAATGACACAACATGTTAGCCAAGCGCCACAACTCGATTCAAATGGTTTACGCCAAGCGCTGCGGATTGCTGGCGGCTGCACTATTGGTTTTACTTTGTGCAAGTTAATGAATTGGCCCAATGGAATATTTTTTACAGTTTACCCTATGTTATTACTCGGTTTAGTGCCAAGTATTAACAAAGGCGTGATCCGTCAATTTGTTGCCAGTGCTGCCTACAGTGCGTTTATAGTGCTTATTTTACAGGGCTTATTTTCACACTTGCCGGTGTTAATGACGCTCATTATTTTTGCCAGCTTTTGTATATTGTTTTACTTAATGAGCTCTGGTGGTGCGTTTTTATTTGGTGCGTTAGGTGCGGTGAGTTTATCGATTCAGTTGCACTTTGCCAGCCATGTTGATCAAGCTAGTAGCATTTACCCACTTATTTTAAGTAATGGTGTGGCTATTTTTATTACTATTATTATTGCGCTCTTGATGCATGGCTTGTTTCCTGATGTGACAGCGCGGCCCATGCGGGCTGTACCGCACAAGGATAAAGAAAGTATTCGTCACGAGGTGTTGTTATGTGCCACGGTTGCGACTTTATCATTCGTGGTTTTTCAGGTACTTGATTTACAAGATTCAATTTCGGCGCAAGCTGCGTCTATTTTAATTTTGTTTTCGTTGTGTTTTAAGGCTGCGGGCACCGCAAGTTGGCAACGTATTATTGGTACACTGATAGGCTGTAATGCTGCCTTAGTTGCGCAATTGTTTTTGTATAACCATACTGACGTTTTGCTTTTTCCGGTGGCTATATTATGGATTTTGTCTTTTATATTCAGTCGTTTTCATATTTTAGGCGGTGGTCCACCGGGTGTTGGGTTTGGGGTATTAACCACGTTTGGCATTTTATTTGGTCAGTCGTTAGGCCCAGGGCAAGATTTAATATACAGCGCTATGTATCGATTTAGCTCGGTGGCTGTTGCAGTAACAGTAAGCTTAAGTGCAGTGTATGTAGTGCATCGAATCCTAAACCGATTTAGCGTCACCCGCCATCATACTTATGATTAAGTAAAAGATCCACCTTCTAAAGAAGGTGGCTTTGAATTAGCCCCCTAAAAGGGGGCGTTGTTTACTCCAGAGTTAACTGAGCTTGCTCTTGTCTCTCCTCCTTCTGCTGATGCCTGACATATCTTCGTATTATTTCTTCGTTTATGCCTACCGTATCAACAAAGTATCCTCGCTGCCAAAAATGATTACCCCATAGCTTGTTCTTTCTTAAGTACGGATATTTACTAAACATTTTTAACGCTATTTTACCTTTCAATGCGCCCATTAACTTTGAAATTGACAGTTTTGGCGGCACTTTTACTACTAAGTGTACGTGATCTATTTGTACATTCAGCTCAACAACTTTGCACCAAAGCTGTTCGCAATAAACCTGAATGCACCTGTAGACATCCCTACCTATTTTATTTTTAAGGAGCCTAAATCTATACTTAGGTGTCCAAACTATATGATATTGACATCGCCAATACACATGCGATGCTTTCTCGTATCTACTCATGTTTTTTCCTTTTGTGACTTCGCTAAAAATCAACTAAGGAATTAACATGAGTACTTTTTACAGGCAAAGCCTATTTGATGATAACCACCTACTGAAGTAGGTGGTTTAGGGGCTGAAAATTAAAGGCTGCATCCGCAGCCTTTTTATATACTTAACCACAGTACAGGTTACTAAAGTTATAGCTTAATATTACCACGTAGGGCTTTGGTTTGGCCGTGTTTGGTTTTTTTGTCCATGCGTTTACGCTGTGAGTTACGGCTAGGTTTGGTAGCACGACGTGCTTTATTAACTTTAGTCGCGCTTAAAATTAAATCTTTTAGCCGTTTTAATGCATCTTCCCTGTTGAGCTCTTGGGTGCGATGGCTTTGCGCTTTAATAACCAATACCCCTTCTTTGGTGATCCTTGAATCTTTTAAAGCAAGTAATCGTTCTTTATAAAAGTCAGGTAATTTAGAGCGATTAATATCAAAGCGTAAATGTATAGCACTGGCTACTTTATTAACATTTTGCCCGCCTGCACCTTGCGAGCGAATAGCGCTGAGCTCTACTTCCCATTCATCTATGGTTACGGTATTTGAAATAGTTAACATAGTGCCCCGCTCTTTTTGCAAAAAAATGTATTATAACATCAGTACATTGCGTTGTGGTGAATCAACTTAAACTCACAACTGAGTTAATAATAATTTATAAATTTACGCTTTGTATTGGCAATAGCCGTTAATTAGTTTTTAATTAACGCTACTTTACTATTAGGAAATGCTTAATGAAAAAATTACTGTTATCAATCGGCTTGTTAGCGATGAGCTTCTCAAGCTTTGCACAAGACATTAACGAAGGTCAATTACAAAGCTATATTAAGGCATTGCCTGCGGTTACAAGTTGGGCAAGCAATCAAGCGTCGTTAGAAGGCTTAGATTTAGCGAGTATGCTGGGCGCATCGGCAGATCAAACGGTCACTGAGCAAAGCTCGTTAGCCAACAGCGCACTTAGCATGATCAAACAGCAAGACTTATATAAAAGCTTTGCCAACGTAACTAGCCAATATGGTTTTACGCCTGAACAATTAATTGCTGTAGGATCAGAAGTTTCAATGGCTTACATTGAAAACCTGAAATCAGGTTTATCAGATGAACATAAAGAAACCGCCAATAAATTAATGGGGGGCTTACAAAGTATGCAAAGCAGTAAAGACAAAGGTGTTAGTTCATTAATGGGGTCGTTTGGCAATGCATCAAGCGCAGCTCAATCGGCAGAGCCTGTAGTCAGTGAAAATAACCTAGCACTTGTGAGCGAATACATGCCACAACTTAAAAAGCTGTTTTCAATGTTGTAAAAGTTATTGTTTATAGAGGTGGCATTGGCCACCTTTTTTATACTTACTTTCCCAGTCTCATGTATTTTAAGTTTAAACAATGGCCTCAGTTTTAATGCTGTAAACCCCCTTTACGGCTATGATTAAGGCGTTATTCCGCTAACGCTAAAAAATAAAAAGTAATAAATAAACCTTAATTTTACTAACGCTAAGGCTACGTTTTGTTTGACGCTGAAGTTATACCAATCGACTTAAATATTTAACCATTCTAGCGAGCTAAATAAAGCGCTAACTGCGTTATAATTTTTTCAAGTAGAACAACCACATGTCAAAATTTACGCCTTGTTATCACTCCATTTATCTGTCGCTATAAATGGTCAGTAACTTAACACAATTGGTATTAAGTTAGTTGTTACTGACTAGTTGTTGTTTTATACGGATCAGCCATTTATCAACTTAAGTAGTAAATGACGGTATATTTGCTTTCAGCTAGCTTATTTTTGTTTGTTTATTAGCCTTTTTTAATTTGTACACGGTTGAGTTAGTAAAAAATCGGTTTATTTTAACGATTTTGAAAAGTAGTTAGTAAAATCGTGATCCTTTCGGTGTTTTTAAATAAAGTTATTATAAATTAGGTGGTTAGGCTTAAGTATTATAAAGCTAAAATAGTAGTAATCCCAAAGGGCACGTGTGTTAATAGCAAATAATGGAACTAAAGCATCGCTATATAGCCGTTTGCAGTGGTTATAACTGTTTGTTCAGGTGCCTTATTTCAGATCACTATTTAACTAACAGTATTAAAAGAGCCTATTTTATTCAAATGCAAATAAGAACTACTATCTTTTGTATTTGTTGGCGTTATAATATCGCCATCTTTTTTTAGCTATGTTTAAAAGGAATTTGCAGTTTATGCAGGCCTCCAACCGTCTTTTAGACTTTCCCAAACCCGTTTTTTCTATGTTATGGCAATTTATGCAACGCTTTAGCTATGAATTAGCGGTTTTATCGCGTTTTTTTATTGCCATTGTTGGCGGGTATTTTTTTACAGCCGTTAGTGTGGCGCTATTAAGTATAGTAGTGCCTGTGCCTAAAGTTGACGCGGTTTTGCTTAGTGTGTCTGCGAGTATTTTAATTTATGCCCTAGTGTTTATTTATAGCTTTTATATTCATTCATTAAAAACTGTTTGGATCAGTATTTTACTAAGTATTGCAGCGCAACTTGTCGTGTTGTCGCTATTGAAGGGATGGTTATGAAAGGGAGTTTTTTTCGTTCAATGACGTGGTTACATACATGGGTGGGTTTGCTCGTGTGTTGGTTACTGTATTTAATATTTTTTGCAGGCACTATTAGCTTTTTTAGAGATGAAGTGAGCTTATGGAATCAGCCAAGTGTCCATAATATTGAGCAGCAGGCAGATCGTATTGGCGCGCAAAAGCAACAAATCGTGTCGGGTGTTGAGTATTTAAATGCGCAAGCACCTAATGCGCCTAATTGGCGTATAACGCTTCCTGAGGAGCGTATACCTTATTTAACGTTTGGTTATGCAAAACCAAAAGAGCCTGGACAGCGCAGAGCGCAGTTCGAAAATACCCGTTTAGATCCAAATAATATTCAGCCTTTAGCACCCTTTGTAGATACCCGTGGGGGGAATTTCTTTTATCGCCTGCATTTTGATTTGCATTATATCGATGTAAAAACGGCGCGTTGGATTGTCTGTTTTGCTAGTTTATTTATGCTCATTGCGTTGATATCTGGCATAGTTATTCACAAACGTATTTTTAAAGATATGTTTGTTTTTAGAGCTAATAAAGGCAGCCGTAGCTGGTTAGATGTGCATAATTTAAGTTCGGTATTTGCCTTACCGTTTCATTTAATGATTACTTATACGGGCATTATTACCCTGATATTTATGATTTTCCCCTACCCCGCGCAAACCGTTTATGAGGATGGAATACGAGGCTTTTTTAATGATGTTTCGCCAAGTAGTCCTGCAACAGAGTCGTTGCAAGGCACTGCGCCGTTAGTGCCTATCAATACTGTTTTGGATCAGGTTTATACTAAGTGGCCAGAGGCTGATATAACTCGGGTGATTATAAATAAGCCGAATAAGGCCGCTGCGACTATTATGGTTTTGGTCAGTCCTGGAAAAACATTAAGGGATCAAGCACCGCGTTTGATATTTAGTGGAGCGAGTGGTGAGCTTGTTGCTCAAACTGATGATGAACTCACCGGCAGTAAAGCGCTGTATGAGTCACTAAATTCAATGCACACTGGGCGTTTAGCAGAGCCATTATTACGTGTTTTATACTTTTTAGGCGGCATTGCTGGCTGCATAATGATAGCCACGGGCTGTATTATGTGGGCAAAGCGCATTCGGGAGCGAATGAAAAAAAATGCCCAGCCATCATGGGGTTTAAAACTCGTCGAAGCGCTTAATTTAGGAACTTTAATGGGGTTACCCTTGGCAACGTCTGCGTTCTTTTTAGCAAACCGATTAATCAGTACACGCGCAATGGAGCGCGCGGATAAAGAGATACTTGCCTTCTTTTTAACTTGGCTGTGTGTACTTATTATCGCTTTTGTAAAGCGTGACAAGTTGCAGTGGTGTGTTATGGCTGCCATAAACAGCATTGCTTGTTTTAGTGTGCCAGTGGTTAATGCGCTAACAACACAAGGGAATATAATCAGTTATTTACGTAATGAACAGTGGGCTTTATTTATGTTTGATAGTCTCTTTTTACTGTTTGGTTTGCTGTTTTTGTTACAAACCGAAAAATTACGTACTGCACTGCAAGCTAAAAAATCTAGTCCGATAAACACTCAGGAGCAAAAAGTATGATTGCATTGCTCCCTTTTAGTTTATGTTTGGTGGCTTTTAACTGCTTTGCACTGGCTAAGTTTAATCATTTTAAGGATGTTTTTAACAAGCGCCCGACTGATCAGCAGCGTTTAATTTTATTGAGTGTTGCTTGGATCAGTATTTTACTAAGTTTGCTGTTATGTGTTAACGAATTACAAGGTTATGGTGGTTTGCAGTTTTGTGGCTATATGACGTTAAGTGCTTTAATTGTAATGACTTTTTATAGCTTTTTGGTGAGGTTAACTAAACTTTTTAACTTACTCATATTAGTAATATTGGCCATGAGTACGTTATTTTTTGGTTTAAATGGGCTTTAGTTAGTAAAAACCTGATCCCAAAAAATAGGCTAAATTGAGGTAAAAAAATGGCAAGCGAAAGCTTGCCAATTAAAAAGGGGGATTGTCATTATGTCTTGTACTTGCCTTTCCTTTTGCAAGTGGGGCTAATATAGCCCCTCTTTATTTAGTTTACCTTACAGTAAGGTGAACGTTTTATTACAACCTAGGGGCATGTAAACCCCCTTTACAGCGATTTTTGATTTACCCAAATAATCTCATCTGTTGCAAAACCAAGCGCTTTTACTTGGTTTAAAAAGTGCTGCTTGAGCTCTTTACTCACAGTAGGTGTTCGCGATAAAAACCATAAGTAATCTTTGCTGTAACTGGTAATAAACGCATATTGATAATCAGGTTGGTCGAGCTCAAAAATAATATAGGCACCATAAAACGGGCCAAAAAATGACACTTTAAAATGCCCTGTATCGGCGTTTTCTACAAATTTAGCTAAGCCTTCAGCTTCGTCCCATTTTTGTTCTTTACTAATAAACCCTTTGTTTAATACCTTTACCGTTCCATCATCGTTAATTGAATAAGTGGCTGTTACTTGCTCCATTCCTTGTTCAAAAGAGTGGTCTAATCGTGCTATTTCATACCACTTGCCTTGGTATTTCTCTAAATCAAAGTTTTTAACAGGGGTTATTCCTTCGGGTGCGCTGGTACAGGCACTGAGTAAAAACACGGTGGTAATAAATAATGCGGTTTTAAAAGCGAGTTTCATGTTGTTTCCTTTTCTTTAGAAATTGCTATAGGATCGCCTTAATACTAAAGCAATTTAAAGAACTTAGCATGAAAATTTGGGTTGATGCTGACGCTTGTCCGGTGGTAATAAAAGAAATTTTATTTAGAGCTGCAGAGCGTACGCAAACAGAAACAATACTGGTTGCAAATCATGCCATGCGCATCCCACCGTCAAACTTATTAGCCGACTACAAGTGTCATCGGGCTTTGATGTGGCTGATGATGAAATAGTAAAACGGATTGAAAAAGGCGATTTAGTGATCACAGGAGATATTCCACTGGCAAGTGAAGTGATTGATAATGGCGGCCAAGCACTTAATCCGCGCGGTGAGCTATACACCACTGAAAACATTCGTTCATTACTAAATGTACGCGATTTTATGGATACTATGCGCTCAAGTGGTGTAGAAATGAGTGGTGGGCCGCCTCCATTAAGCCAAAGTGACAGACAAAACTTTGCTAACAATCTTGATCGTATTTTAGTGCAAAATAAGAGCAGTTAAAGTGAGCAGCCAGTTAATAGGGTTAGGTGATGACTCATTCATTGTTGCTGTGTATGTAGCAAAAGCGCCCCCTATGCCTTACTTTGAAACACTTGCGCAGCTAGAGCCTGTAGTTAGTGGGCAAATAAATAGCATAAACCAGCACTGTGGCAATGGCTGGCGAAAAGTTTTTAATGTATACGCCAAGGTGTTGTTTGCGCTGCCAAGCGAGTATTACGCTTTTGCTAAACAAGCCAAGAGTTGGCAAGCATATCGCGATGAGCTGTTATTACAAAAGCATAACGGTACTGCATTACTCTTTAGTGCGCCGGTGCTTACTGAGCATAAAAATCAATTGCACATTATTGCTGGGCGAACTCACGCTAAAAACTTAATACAACAAGGTAAATTAAACGCCCAACTTGATTGACTTGATGATGAGTTTGCTATAGATAAAAGCCAGAATATTATTGTATGCCCCTATTTTGATTATAGGCAGCTGAGTAATATTAAAATTGCCCGTTTGAGTGAATTAGTGGCTCAGTTGCGAATAATCTAAGCCACTTTCGTTTTTTAGGTAAGTGTTACGCTCAGTGTGTTAGCGCTATCAACTAGCATGAGCGATCCCAAAATAAATAGGATGCAGGCCGATGCACGGCCAAATTTTAGTGAGAGCGCCGGATTATTGCTGAGGATTTTTCTGGCACTTACCCCTATTAACCAATATACCAGCGCACAGCCAACTAAATGAATAATGCTAAGTACCAGCAATTGTTCAGTAATAGAAAATGACAGTGTTGGTAAAACAAACTGCGGCAATAAGGCTAAAAATAACAGCATCACTTTGGGATTCAAGCCACTAATTATAAAGCCCTTTCTCATCCACTTTAGAGGCGTGTCTGAGGTGTGTTCTTGGCCATCGTTATAGGCTGCAGGCATTGGAGGAAATCGGTACAGTGATACGGCAATCCAAATGATATACAAAGCACCAAATAAGGTTAACAGCTTTATAAACATGGCATGCGACGCTAATAACGCGCCTAACCCTATCACCACAATCAAACTAGCCATTAAATGCCCAAGTATTAATCCTGACACCGCAGGAATGATTTTATCACCCGCTATACCTGCACTGATTGTATAAGCCCAATCGGCACCGGGGGTAAGTACAAACAAGATTGATACCAGCCAAAAAGAAAAAATAATATTAATATCCATACGTATCCATGCGCTAAAACCCAAAATAAGTGAGCTGCTATTTTATTTCTTTCTGATGAGTAAAAGTTACTGTATTTTACTGACATAAGCGTTCATTTTAGGAAATAATCAACTATGGATACCATAGATAGGAAAATTCTTGCTGAGTTGCAAGTTGATGGCAGGCTCACCCTTTCTGAATTGGCTGATCGTGTTGGGCTAAGCGTGTCACCTTGTCATCGTCGTGTAAAAGAGCTTGAGAAAAGCAAAGCAATTGTTGGCTACAGAACTGAAATATCACCTGAAAAAGTGGGTTTAAACTTTTCTGCGTTAGTATTTATTACTATTAAAGAAGGTGATAAAGCGTCATTAAGCAAATTAGAGCAAGCAGTCGATGCTATCCCTCAGATCACCAATGCACAACGCTTATTTGGCACCCCTGATTACCTGTTACATGTTGTAACTAAAGATTTAGCCGCGTTTCAGCAACTCTACGATGACAAGCTATCAGCCTTACCGGGTGTGCAACGTTTAACCTCAACCATTGTGATGAAAGATATTGTAAGAGCGCGTAACTTGCACTTTTAACAGGTTATGTTTTACACGAACTTTAAAAAGTTAAGGCGATGACGCTGCAAAGCCTATGGCAGCGGGCTTTGCCTAAATAGGTAAAAATAAAGTGTAAATAAAGCTTGTTATAAAGTGTATTGCTGTTATTGTGCTTGCCATCGGGTTGATAGAAAGCCCTGTTTATTTGTAAGTACCTCGTTGTTATTAGTAATAATCCTTCGCGATATCCTCAAGTTAAATGTTTGTTTTCTTCCTGTTAAACGCCTATTTTAAGGCAAATTTTTTATTATTTTTTTAGGATATTATTATGTCTAATACAACTACTGGTACAGTAAAATTTTTCAATGAAGCAAAAGGTTTTGGTTTTATTGAGCAAGAATCTGGCGCAGACGTTTTCGCACATTTCAGTGCTATCTCTGGCGACGGTTTCAAAACATTAGCCGAAGGCCAAAAAGTACAGTTTACTGTAACGCAAGGTCAAAAAGGCCCGCAAGCTGAAAACATCGTTTGCATCTAATTATAGAGGGAGTGGGCTTTAAAGCGCACTCACTCCGCTTAAACTAGTGTTAAGCAATAAAGCTAATATCATTATGATATTAGCTTTTTTTTTGACAAAAATTTATACAACGTAACCGCTAAAGCCAAGTGCTTTAAAATAAAGCTTTGGAATACCAAATCCACATTCATTCAGTAGTTCACTAAAGCGCATACGATCTAGGGGGTAAAACTCTCTTTCGAGGTTATGCCCCATTTGAGTTTTGCCAGCTTCAGTTAAGCCTAATTGAGCACAGGTGTTTAATTGTGACTCACGCTCAAATGTTGTTTCTGGGCGCATTAAATCAGCAATGTAAAGATTCGCTCCTTTTTTAAGGTTAGCTTTAATGCTTTTAAGAATTTGTTTTTTGTCGCCGTTATCTTCTACAAAATGCATCACTAGTAAACATAATACGGCGTCTGCTTTCGCTTTTATTTTATCAACTGGGCTACATTCAATAGTGACACGGCTATCAATACCTTGCTCTGCAAAGCGTTGTTTTGCAATATCGAGCATATCACTAGAGGTGTCTTGGGCAGTAAACTGCCATTTAGGATTCATTTTTGCTAATGCTAATACTTCCTTACCTGTGCCGGCACCAATCACTAAAATGTGTGCATCGTCGCTTAACGTGGTTTGCAGCTGTGCATTGGTTAGTTGATGAAGTAGCTCAAAGCCTGGGACTAAACGGGTAATGCGGTTATCATATTCTTGTGCTTCTTCGCCTGTGAAAGTGGGCATGCTGTCTCCTTAAATTACGTTTATGGTGGAGTATCCACCCGGTTTTTTAGCGACATGAATTTGTGTAGCAACGCGTTCGCTCATTTCACTTACATGTGAAATTACACCGACCTTTCTACCTTGCGCTTGCAATGAATCTAGCGCGTCCATGGCAATACTGAGTGTTTCACTATCTAGTGTTCCAAAGCCCTCGTCAACAAATAACGAGTTAATTTGCACTTTGTTCGAAGATAGTGAGGCAAGTCCAAGTGCTAATGCCAACGACACTAAAAACGATTCACCGCCAGATAGCGTATTGACCGAGCGTTGCTCATCGGCCATATCGCGGTCGATAATGGCTATATCAAGTGACTCAGCAATTGCAGTGAGCTCATAGCGCTTGTTAAGGGTTTTTAAATGGCTATTAGCATAATGCAGCAATATTTTGAGTGTTTGTGTTTGCGCTAAATTACGCATTGTTTTACCTGTGGCATCACCGAGCACTTTATTAAGTAAATGCCATTGGTCAACCTGTTGCTTGAGTTGGCTTAGTTCAGCTTGTTTGCCCTCAAGCGCTTTTGCATTTTGGTTGTGCTGCTCAATCGCGGTGTTGATGGTGAGTAAGCTATTTTGCAATTGTGTTTGCTGGGTATTTAAGTGGTTTTGTTGCTCAATTAGCTGTGCTTCGCTTTGCGTTGGCTGATTATTTTGTTGGTGCTGTTCATTAGCTTGTTGCTGTTGCTTTAACGCGGCACTGGCATCAACGACTGCTTGCGATAGTTGCTCGCCTTGTTTTAACTGAATTTTAATATCGTCGTTGCTGATAGTTAGTAAAAATGTGACTTGCTCATGACTGATATCGCCATGAAGGATGTTAAATTCTTTAAACCAGTCGCTGTAACGCGTTTCAAGCATCACTAACTCTTGGTGGTTATCTGCCAGACGATGCTCAAGGTTTTTAAGCGTGATAGCGTGTTCATCGCGCTGTTTTACGGCACTGTCGTGTGCTTGTTGGCTGGCACTTAATTGGCTTTGGCAGTGCTCTAGCTGTGCTGACAGTTTAGCTTGGTAGTCATCGGCGCTAATAGTTTGGTTATCAAATAAGGCTAAGCGCTGTTGCTGCGTATTATTGTGTTGTTGCTGTGCTTTAGTTAATTCTTCATTGAGCGTGTTAACTCGCTGCTCTGCTTTGGCTATAAGCGGTGTTAGTTGTTGTAACTGTACATTGGCGCTGTCGAATTGTTTTTGACTTTGTTCAAGCTGTGCTTGGATTTGCTGATATTGTTCTACCTGCTGAGCTAAATCGCTAAGCGGTAACGAGCCTGCTTGCAATGCGTGCCAAAAATCACTGTGTTCAAAATGTAAATTGAGCTCTTTTATAAGCGCTTCGCTTTGAGTTGCTAGTTCATCGCATTTGTTATTAAGCTGAGATTGCTGATTGCTCAGCTCAACATGCTGTGTATTTAATTGTTGCTGTGTCGCTTGTTCTTTTTTAACTGTGCTTTGCAGCTGGTTAACAGTTTCTTGCAAATTACTGAGCTGTTTTTGCGCCGAAAAATACTCTGTTTTTTGTTCACTTAATTGCTTATAAGTTTCATCAAGCTGCTCAACTGTTAACTCATTAAGCTCGGTTTTAGCCGCCTGCATGGTATTTTTAATTTCCAGCATTTTGGCTTGTGCATCACTAATGGCTTGGTTGTGCTGAGTATGCTCTGCCACCAAAACCGCGTGTTGTGTTTGGTGCTGATGAAGCTGTGTTTGAGCATCTTGGTGTTGCTGCTTTTCGTTATTATATGCATTATCAAAGTCGGTTATTAGGTTTGTAAAAGGTTGGCTTTGATTGCTCGCGAACGGGTGCTCTGTAGCCCCACAAACGGCACACGACTCATTTGGAACCAGTTGTGCGCGTAAATGCTCAACATGCTCACTGGCACGAAGCCTCGCTTGATTAAGCGCTTGCTCTGCGTGTTTAAGTGCCTGCTCTTTGCTGGCTAAATGCGTAAGCAGTGTAGTTTTAGTGTGTTCACTGTGGCTGAGCTTTTCTGCCACATCACGTTGCTGTTGCACCGTGTGTTTTAATTCTTGGTTAAACTGCTTATAGCGTGTGCGCTGATCTTTTAAATAATCAATGTTTTTAAGCTTAGTGTCGCATTGTTCAATGTTAAATTGAGCGTGCTGCTGGTTTAGCTTATTTAGGCTTTGCTGCTGCGTTGTAAGCGTTTGCTCTGCTTGTTCGAGTTGTTTATTTTGCTCGCTAAGTTTTGCTGAGAGTATTGTTTGTTGCTCTGCGTGAGCCTGAGCTTGCTGCTGGGTTGTTTTTAGTTGTGTCTGAGTATTAAAAAACTGCTTAAAGCTATGATGAAAATAGTTCCAATCAGTTGCCAATGGCTTTAATTGACTCTGCTCGTTCAACCAGTGCTGATGCCCTGTGATTTGCGTTGTGGCTTGCTCTGCACTTATTTTGTTTTGTTGTAGCTGCTGTTGTAAATCACTTAATTGTTGCTGCTCTTTGGCGCTTTGTTGAGTCAGACTTTTTATCGTTTGGTTATATATTGCTAATTGGCTGTCGAGCTCTCGCGCTTTTGCAATCAGAGGCTCTGCTGTTAGCTTTTGTTGCTTTGCTGTATCTAATTCGTTTTGCTGTTTTTTAACGTTACTGGCTTGCTCGGTGATCAGCGCGTTGTGATCAAGCTCGTTTAATTGTTTTATTTGTGTATTTAACTGGCTATTTTGCGTTGTTAAGCGTTTACAGCGCTGGCGGTTATCTTTAATTTCAAGCGCACTTTGCGCTTGTTTTGCTTGCTCAGTTTGCGCTTTAACAGCATTAAGTGCGGCATGTGCTTGTTGCTCGTTTTGCTGAGCATTTTTTAATGCCAGCTCCAAGCTATGCGCTTGCTTATACCAATTAACGCCTTGCTCTGTCGTTGCTAAAGTTGTTTTAGTGTGTTCAATTTGTTGTTTTAAATCAGCCAGCGTTTGTTGTTTTTCACTCAGCTCATTGTCAGACAATAACGTATAACTGGTTAAACTTGCCGTTAGTAATTCAAATTTATCTTTAATAGCTTTGTTGCGCTCAAATATACGCTGCCCGATTCGACTAAATTTATCGGTGCCAGTCAGGCACTCTAAAAGCTGCGCGCGCTCATCGCCAGTGGCTTTTAAAAAGGCGGCAAACTCATGTTGTGCTAGTAACACCGCACGCGAGAACTGCTCAAAGGTTAAACCTATTTTATTTTCTATGGCTTTTAAGGTGCCACTTTTGTCAGCAATTAAGGTTTCATCGGGTAGGCTATGTAAAGTATGTTCGGCCACTTTAAGTTTGCCGGTTACTTTTTTATGTGTACGTTGAATACTATAACGTGCTCTGTAAAGTTGTTGGTCTTGGCCACTAAAATCTACTTCGGCGTACCCTTCCCATTTGCCACGGCGCAATAAATTGCGGGCATCGTTAAGCTTAATGTTATCGCCATTAAAATCAATTAGGTTACCTTTATCGCCTTTCAAACGCGCAGTTTTAGTATAAAGCGCTAAGCAGATAGCATCGAGTACGGTGCTTTTCCCTGCGCCGGTGTCACCTGTAATGGCAAAGAGGCCTGCGTCTTTGAGTGGCGAGGCTAAAAAGTCGATTTCGGCATCGGCAATGGAGGCTAAATTATGAATACGAACAGCCGTTATTTTCATAGCAGTTGCTCCTGTTCAAGCTCTTCAATTACGTCGGTTAACAGTGCTTTTAACTCATTGGGCACGGTTGCTGCGGCCATATCTTTGTCATTATTAAATGCTTGTTCGAGTAAGCTAATTGGGTTGAGCATTTCAACAAAGCTTAAATCTTCAAATACCGTTTCTGAGGAATTACTCACTTGCTGGTCACGAACTCGCTCTATGCCACAAAAATTAACCTGCTTTCCTTTAAGTGCTTGCTCAATTTGTTCTCGAAAGGTGGTATCGATATCACTTGATTTAAGTTTTACTCGTAAGTAGGGAGCCATGTCGTATTGCTCTGTATCGAGTGCTTTTATTTGCTCACACAGCTGCGTTAAAGGCACACATTCTCCTTCAGGAAGTACAATCACTTCTGCTAAGCGCGGAATGTAAAGGGGGTTTACAGTGGTGTTTAACGGTTGGTTTTTTTGCGCGCTAAATTCAACCACATTTACTTGATGGGTATACTTTCTCTCTGAAAACGACATTGGAATAGGCGTGCCGCTGTAACGTATTTGCTCATTTTTAGCCACTAGTTGCGCTTTATGTAAGTGCCCTAGTGCGACGTAATTGGCATGCTTACCAAATACCAACGCTGAAATAGCTTCTTCACCGCCAATGACCAAATTACGTTCAGAGTCACCGGAAATATTACCGCCTTTTGCATGCAAATGACCCATAACAATTAAAGGCGTATTTTCAGCGTTAAGTGTTAGCGCATGTTCAAGAGCAAGTTCATAGGCTTTAGCAACGCCCTGTGCGTAACTAGGGCCATCTTCGGTTTGGCTAAGCGTGCTTATGTCACTGGTGCGTAAAAAAGGCATAGCGAGTACCACAGCGCGTTTATCATCGTTATTAATCGTTATTACAACGTCACTGGGTTTAGCAGGATCAAACCGCCCTACCACATGAGTATCAAACTGGGCTAATAAGGGCTGTGCAGCCAAAATACGATTAGCGGAGTCATGATTACCCGCAATAATAACAACGTGTAATTGTGGGCACTGGGCTTTGGCGTTTTTTATAAATTGATAGAGTTGGTTTTCGGCGTTAGCACTCGGTGTGGCAGTATGATAAATGTCACCTGCAACAAGCAATAAATCGATTTGTTGGTTAACGAGGGTGGTTAACAGCCAAGAGAAAAAAGCATGGTGTTCATGACGGCGATCATGTTCATAAAATTGCTGACCTAGGTGCCAGTCTGAAGTGTGAAGAACTTTCATTTTGCGCTCTTAAAAAACCATAAGAGCGCCAATATACCCAAGGCAATTAAAGATGCAAGTATCGCTTTAGGTTAAAGTATACCAAGCTATAAAAATAACGGGCAAAGCAGCGAGCGCGATTGTTAAAGGCCACTTTAATGCTTTGGCTTTTTTAGCTTGTAATACTTGCAGTGCATTAGTTTCATCACAAGCAGCGACTTTATCAATATATAGATAACCCGAGTTTATATACTGCTTACAATTTTGCACGTCTGCTGGTATTGCAATTAGTTTTTGCTGCTTTTTTAGGACATAAAAATCCATAAACTCACCACACTTAATACGATTAGTTAGAACAAAAAATATTTGAGAGAAACGCTAAAAAAATGCTCTCAAATTAAAAAAGTGGGCGATTCTAATTACAAACCATAGTAAAGATCAACCTAAAACTGCGTTATTTAGCTTTTTTAATGAAAATAGCTGTGTTTTTTTGTTTTATCTCTACTTTTAGTGATAGCCAGTGTGTTTTGTAAACCCCCTTTACAGTTTTGTTTAGCGTATTAATGGCCTTTGTTTTTTTATTCAATTTCTGACGAAATGTCCGTTCTTTTTTGTTGTATAAAACGCTATTTATTGTATTTACAAAAAGGTGGGGAATATCACCCTATAAAAGCAGGGTTTTATCGCTATTTTATTGAAGCTAAGCTGTAAATTTGTCACAGTAGCATTACTAAAATCGATCAGGATTAACAATGAAGAAAAATTTATTTACACTCAGTGCGTTTGTATTGCCTTTGGCAATGGCAAGCACTGTGCTTGCCTCATCTGTTGAGCAAACTAAAGGCAGCTATGTTGATAAGTTTCGTCAACTAGACGAAGCCTTGCCTACTCCTAATGTTTACCGCAGTGCAGCAGGTGCCCCTGCTGAAAATTATTGGCAGCAACGCGTTGACTACGATATTGATGTAACACTCGATGAGCAAAAGCGTCGCTTAACGGGGAGTCAAACAATTGAATATAAAAATAACTCTCCACATACATTAAAGTATCTATGGCTTCAGCTTGATCAAAATATTTTTAAAAATGACTCAATTGCAGAAACCACACAAACATTTAAAAGTACCCTACAAAACGAACCAGATGCAAAACCAGCTAAGTTAAGCTTAGGTGATTTACGTCGTCAACAATTTATGGACGATAATGAACTGGGTTACACCATTAGCAATGTTAAAGATGAAGATGGTAAAGCGCTGCGCGTGACTGTGGTTGATACCTTAATGCGCATTGATTTAAATACGCCACTTAAACCAGGTAAAGATGTTGAGTTTAGTATGGACTTTGCGTTTAACCTCGTTGAAGAAGACGCGGTAGGCGCACGTGCAGGTTACGAGCATTTTGAAGAAGACGGTAACGATATTTTCTTGGTTGCACAGTGGTTTCCTCGCTTAGCGGCTTACACCGATTACGAAGCATGGACAAACAAACCGTTTTTAGGCAGTGGTGAGTTCACTTTAGAGTTTGGTGACTACGATGTTGAAATTACGGTTCCTGCGGATCATATTGTATCGGCAACTGGTAAGCTTGATAACCCAAGCTCGGTATTGACCAGCACTCAGCGCAAGCGTTTAAAAGAAGCTGAAACAGCAAAACGCCCTGTGTTTGTTGTTACCGAAGAAGAAGCGCTCGAAAACGAAAAAGCCGGTACAGACAAAACAAAAACATGGCATTTTAAAGCAGAAAATGTTCGTGACTTTGCTTGGGCATCATCACGTAAATTTATGTGGGATGCTAAAGGTTACCAGCAAGGTGGTGATGAACAACCACTCGTTATGGCGATGTCGTTCTTCCCTAAAGAAGGTGGCGACTTATGGAAGAAATACTCAACTGAAGCGGTTGTACACACGATGAAAGTGTATTCACAGTATTCATTTGATTACCCATATCCAACTGCGCAGTCAGTTAATGGCCCTGTAGGGGGTATGGAATACCCAATGATCACTTTTAATGGCCCACGTACAGATTTACAAGACGATGGTACACGCACTTACTCTCAAGCAGAAAAGCGTTTTTTAATTGGTGTTGTTATTCATGAAGTGGGTCATATCTACTTTCCAATGATTGTAAACTCAGATGAGCGCCAATGGACTTGGATGGATGAAGGTTTAAATAGCTTTTTAGACGGTGTTGCTGGGCGTGAATGGGATCCAACCATTCCATGGGGTGTTGAACCACGTGACATTGTTGCTTACATGAAGTCAGAGACTCAAGTGCCTATCATGACGCAATCAGACAGTGTGCTTCGTTTAGGCCCTAACGCCTATACTAAACCAGCTGCGGCATTAAATATTTTACGTGAAGTAATTTTAGGGCGTGAATTATTTGATTTTGCGTTTAAAGAATATGCTCAGCGCTGGAAATATAAGCGCCCTACTCCGGCTGATTTTTTCCGTACAATGGAAGAAGCCTCAAGTGTTGATTTAGATTGGTTCTGGCGTGGTTGGTTCTACACCACAGACCATGTCGATATCTCGCTTGATAAAGTATATCAATTACGTTTAGACACCAAAAATCCAGATATCGACTTTAAACGTTTACGTGATATTGAAGCGAATAAGCCAAGTTCATTATTTGTTGAGCGTAATCGCGCTGAAGGTAAAAAAACGTGGGTTGAACAAAATCCAGATGTGACAGATTTTTATGACGAAAACGATCGTTTTACCGTTACAAACAAAGAGCGTAATACGTACAATAAGTTTTTAAAAGGCTTAAAGCCGTGGGAGCGTAAAACACTCGATCGCGCGCTAGAAGAAGACAAAAACTACTATGTTATGGAGTTTTCAAACTTGGGCGGTCTAGTGATGCCGATTCTTTTAGAGCTAACTTATGAAGATGGCACTACAGAAGAGCGTTACATTCCCGCAGAAATTTGGCGTCGTAATCACAAAAACGTACAAAAGCTGATTATTACCGACAAAAACAAACCGCTTACCTCAGTAACGGTTGATCCAGGCTGGGAAACAGCAGATGTTGATGTAGAAAATAACCACTACCCACGTCGTATTATTCCTTCGCGTATTGAAGTGTATAAACGTGAAAAGAGTAAGGCAAAAGTAAGCCGCGATATTATGCAAGATATCAAAACAGAGCTGAAAAAAGACGAGCCAAAAGACGAAAAAAATAACGACGAGGATCAATAATAATGCGTTTTTTGCTTATTATTGTTTGTTTTTTAATTGCTGCGCCAAGTATGGCGCATCAATTAAAATCATCCGTTACAACGGTGTTATTTAATCAGCGTACGCACAATATTGAATTGATGCATCGTTTTTATTTACATGACACAGAGCATGCTGTTGGTAACTTGTTTCAAGGCAAAGTTGATATTATGAGTAACAAGCGTGACCAAAAACGCTTTGCCAAGTATGTTGAATCTCATGTTGCCTTACAAACCTTGAGCGGTGAGCCCCTCACCCTTAATTATGTAGGTGCACAAGTGGATGGTAAGTTTTTTTGGGTGTACCAAGAAGCTGCTATTCCCGATGAGATTGAGGGCATTAGAATGAGTCATGGTGCACTGCGTGATTTGTGGCCTGCACAAGTGAATATGGTGAACGTTGAAGGGCGAGGACAGATCAAAACCTTAAACTTTAGCCAAGACGATACCTGGCTTGAAGCGAAATTTGAGCCGAAATAACCACTATTATTGCGCACCTTTAGAGGGTGCGCACTTTCCTTTATAGCTGATCGAGTTAATTAATTGCATCGTAAAGTCTTTACTATACCAGTTATACAAACCCAAACTATTACGTTATCAAGTGAGCTATAATTAAATTTCAATGGACTGAGCTGTTTTTATATGTTTATTGATATACTTTTTATTAAAGGTTTAGCTAACCTAAGCCAAACCTAGCATACTGAGCTAATTATTTAGCGCAAGGAATGAAATGAAAACGCAAATTGAGGCAATCAAAGGTGTTATTTTTGATTTAGACGGAACTTTAGTATCTTCAGAATTAAACTTTTCATTGATAAAAGCCCAAGTAGGTTGCCCTGCAGAGCAAGACTTACTCGATTACATAGAACAATTGCCTTCCCCCTATATGCGTGAAGAATCAATGAATATAGTGCATCAGCATGAGTTATTAGATGCACAATCGGCTAAGCTTCTACCTGGCGTTGTAGAGGCTGTTAAAGCGCTACAAGCTAAAAACATACCTATGGCCATTGTTACACGTAATTTTGATAAGGCGGCGACATTAAAGTTACAGAATAACCCGCTACCAATAGAAACAGTACTCACCCGAACAGACGCACCAGCAAAACCCGATCCGAGCGCTTTATTAACGGTTGCAACTCAATGGGAAATGCCGGTTGATAATGTGATTTATGTTGGTGATTATTTATACGACATACAAGCGGCGCACAATGCCAATATGCGTGCCTGTTTGTATGCACCTGATGTAACCCCCGGATATGCCGAACAAGCCGATTTTGTTATTCATGCGTTTGATGAGTTGGTGTCATTAATTGACAATTACGCTGAAAAAGTGAGGGTCTGTTGACCTTTCAAGGTTGAATTTGCAGCAGTCTGTTTGGTATTTAGGCAAGGCAGAGCCTATCTATACCCAAATTACCTTAATCTGCGAGTTTCAGTTGGAATTAAAAGCTATTTTGACAAGGCATTGATTGAAAATAATGGTTATTCCCTTGTTAAAATCAATAACGCAGTATAAATAGCTTTTAAACCAACCCGTAGGGCGTTTCACAGAAACTTACTCCCTTCGTTGTTCCTTTTTAAAAGGGACGACCATTATTGCAAAGGGAACGCCTTGATATTAAGTCCCTGTGAAACGCTGAATTCTGTATATTAAGGCAATTTGGGTATAATGTGGTTATTCCCCATAAATAGGCGATAACGCAGCATCAATGCCAAACAGGCGTTGCCCGGAGGGTTCTGCCTAGGGGCAATTAACTCTTTGTTGCCTACATGGATGTAGGTAAGGGGCGTGAGCAGGACGCGGAAGCTTTGCTCGGTTTTGACTTATTCTTACATGGATGTAAGTCAGTAGAATAACGCAGGAGCAGTTATCGAGCCCACTAAGTTACAAACCTCGCGCCGCGATTAAATTGCCCCTAGCTTGAACAAATAGCAATCTGCAAAGATTAACAGACCCTGATTATGTTAAATTGAGCTTCGTTTTATTTATTTAATGACACAATGGGTATTATTTAAATAAATACCCAGCTGCTTTTGCACAGCATAGCATGTTGAACCACTAGCCCAATACGGTTTGAATTGGTAAAATATCGCAAACCAAATGTATTCAATAGAGGCACAAGATGGGCAGAGCATTTGAAGTCCGCAAAAGTTCGATGGCTAAAACCGCCAACGCAAAAACTAAAGTAAATTCAAAGTATGGTAAAGAAATTTACGTTGCAGCCAAAAGTGGTGAACCCGACCCCGATGTAAATCAAACATTGCGCCGCTTAATTGAAAAAGCCAAAAAAGACCAAGTTCCTGCGCACGTAATCGAAAAAGCAATTGAAAAAGCAGCCGGTGGGGCAGGGGAAGATTACTCTTCAGCCCGTTACGAGGGTTACGGCCCTGGTAATTGTATGGTGATTGTTGACTGTTTAACCGACAACCCAAACCGCACAATTAAAGATGTACGCTTACCGTTTACTAAAACAGACTCAAAAATAGGTACGCCTGGGTGTGTTGCACATATGTTTGATCACCTTGCTGTTTTAGGATTTGCAGGCGATGACGACGAAGTTGTGTTAGAAGCCCTGATGATGGCTGACGTTGATGTAACCGATGTAGAAGCCGAAGATGGCAAGGTATCGGTGTTTGCACCGCATACTGAGTATTTTAAAGCTAAAACGGCACTGGAAGAGGCATTTGAAGGCATTAACTTTGAGGTTGATGAAATTACCTTTGTGCCACAAGTACATGTTGAAATCACTGATGAAGAAGTCATTGCCAACTTTGATAAATTTATCAATATGCTTGAAGATTGCGATGACGTACAAAATGTTTATCATAACGCGACTATTAAAAATTAATTCGTAGTTTTAACTAGGCGAATTTTAGCTATTTTGCCGCTTAATAAAACAAAAAGCGCGTTTTGTGTAGGCAAAACGCGCTTTTTTAGTGTTAAATAAATGTCAGCTATTCAGCTAGGTTATGGTGCTGTGCTTTATATTTCAAGCGGTAGCTGTGTAGTAGCGGCTCTGTGTAACCGCTAGGTTGACTAACCCCTTCAAATACCAGTGCTAAAGCAGCTTGATACGCAATACTTTTAGCTAATGTCTGCTCATTAGTTGCCATTGGCGTGTAAAGGCTGTCATGCTCGTTTTGGCCATCAACAACCTTAGCCATTTTTGCCATCACTTTTTGTACTTGCTCTTTGCTACATACACCATGATGTAGCCAGTTGGCGATATGTTGGCTTGAAATACGTAAGGTGGCTCTGTCTTCCATTAAACCAATATGATTAATGTCAGGCACTTTAGAGCAGCCTATTCCTTGGTCAATCCAACGTACTACGTAGCCTAAAATACCTTGCGCGTTGTTTTCAAGCTCGCTTTGAATATCTTCTTTTGATAGCGTTTCAGGGTTTGGCATGAGCGGCGGTGTAAGTAAGCTCTCTAGGCTTGCTATTTGACGCGTGGCAATGCTTTGCTGCAGGCTAAATACATCAACATCATGATAATGCATTGCGTGTAATGTGGCGGCAGTAGGAGAGGGCACCCAAGCGGTATTTGCGCCAGATTGAGGGTGCGCTATTTTTTGCTCCATCATCATCGCCATTTTATCTGGCATTGCCCACATACCTTTACCAATTTGCGCTTTATGGCTTAAGCCACAGGCTAGGCCAATATCAACGTTGCGATCTTCGTAAGCGCTGATCCAAGGCTGTGCTTTAATAGCCGCTTTTGGCAGTACCACACCCGCTTGCATTGAGGTATGAATTTCATCACCGGTGCGGTCTAAAAAGCCGGTGTTAATAAATACAACACGCTCTTTAGCAGCATGAATACAGGCTTTTAAGTTGGCTGATGTTCGACGTTCTTCATCCATAATGCCCATTTTAAGGGTGTTTTTAGGCAAGCTCAGTGCCTCTTCAACCATACCAAATAAAGTATTAGCAAAGGCGACTTCATCAGGGCCATGCATTTTTGGCTTTACAATATTAATACTTTGCGCGGTTGAGTTTTGAATGGCATTTTTAGTATTTAAATCGTGAAGTGCGGCTGTTGCGGTGAACATGGCATCCATAATGCCTTCAAACACATCATTGCCGCTTACATCGGTAATGGCTGGATTTGTCATTAAATGTCCCACGTTACGCACAAACATCATACTGCGCCCTTTGAGGGTCAGTTTTTGGCCATCAAGACCTGTATATTGTCGGTCAGCTTGTAACATGCGGTCGACCATTTTGTCGCCTTTTCTAAACGTTTCAACCAAGTTGCCTTGCATTAAACCAAGCCAGTTTTTGTAAACTTGTACTTTATCTTCTGCATCCACTGCGGCAACCGAGTCTTCACAGTCCATAATGGTTGTTAGTGCGGCTTCTAGCACCACATCTTTTAACCCTGCTTTATCAGCTTGACCAATAGGGTGGTGATGGTCTATTTGCAGCTCAATATGCAATCCATTGTTTTTAAGTAAAATAACACTCGGGTTTTGTGCTTCACCTTGATAGCCAATTAGTTGCTCAGGGTTTTTAAGTGTGGTGTGCGAACTGTCGCGCAGGGTAATAGCAAGGGCGCCGTCAACAATAGAATAATTTGTACTTTCAATGTGCGAGCCATTTTCAAGCGGTAATGCTTTGTCTAAAAACTGCCTTGCGTAAGCCATTACTTTAAAGCCACGAACAGGGTTGTATTGGCTGCCTTTTTCGGCGCCGTCGTCTTCGCTTAATACATCGGTTCCATATAAAGCATCGTACAACGACCCCCAACGTGCATTAGCAGCATTAAGCGCAAAGCGTGCATTACTAACCGGTACCACTAGCTGTGGCCCGGCAGTCAGCGCTATTTCTGGCTCTACATTTTGAGTTTCAATACTAAAGTTTTCAGGCTCATCAACTAGGTAGCCAATATCTTTTAAAAACGCTTGATACTGAGCTTGGTCAGCATTTTTATTTGCAAGGTGGTAGTCATCAATTTGCTTTTGTAGCTGTTCACGCTTAGCCAGTAGTGATTTGTTCAATGGTGTAAGTGTTTGCACTATGTGGGCAAAGCTTTTCCAAAACTGGTGTTCATCAAGATGGGTACCAGGTAATAATTGTTTTTTAACAAATTCAGCAAGCTGCTTATCAACGCTGAGTCCTGAATGGGTGAGAGTGTGGCTCATAATTAATATCCTTAAACGGTCCGACAGTGTGCAATTTTTTATATGCGTACACCTACCATATCGCAAAAAAGTGGCTTTGAATGCTTTTTAGTCATTCACTATATGTATAGCCGTAATAAAAACTATAAATTTACTAAATCTAAAAAATAAGCCTAATGTTTAATTAAGCGCTACAGAGCTAACGTGATGTAGTCACTCTCTCAACAATAAATATTAATACCCGTTCGAAGGACTTTATTATGACAACATATCAAGGCGAAACAGATACACTAGCAACATTATGCCAATCACAAGGCAGTGCATGGAAAACAATTAATCCTGAATACGCAACACGTATGCGTTTACAAAATCGTTTTCGCTCTGGTGTTGATATTGCACAATTTACAGCAGACATCATGCGTGAAGACATGGCTGCATACGATAAAGACACAAGCCAGTACACACAGTCTTTAGGTTGTTGGCATGGTTTTACTGCCCAACAAATGATGATGGCAATTAAGCGCCATCAAAAAACAACTAAGCGCAGTTACGTATACCTAAGCGGTTGGATGGTTGCAGCGCTTCGCTCTGAGTTTGGTCCTCTTCCAGATCAAAGTATGCATGAAAAAACATCAGTACCGGCACTTATCGAAGAAATCTATACCTTCTTAAAGCAAGCGGATGCACGTGAACTTGACCACTTATTTAATGAACTAGACGACGCAAAAGCAAACGGCGGCGACGTTCAAGCAGTACTTAACAAAATTGATAACTTTGAAACGCACGTTGTACCAATTATTGCTGACATTGATGCCGGTTTTGGTAACGAAGAAGCAACTTACCTACTAGCTAAAAAGATGATTGAAGCGGGTGCATGTGCTATCCAAATCGAAAACCAAGTATCAGATGCTAAGCAATGTGGTCACCAAGCAGGTAAAGTGACGGTTCCACATGAAGACTTTTTAGCAAAAATTAATGCAGTGCGTTACGCGTTCCTAGAGCTAGGTATTGATAACGGTATTATCGTTGCGCGTACCGATTCACTAGGTGCGAGCCTTACGCAAAAAGTACCGGTTTCAAAAAAACCAGGTGACTTAGCAAGCCAATACAATGCATTTTTAGAAACAACCCCAGTAAACAGTGTTGATGACTTGAATGAAGGCGAAACAGCAATGAAGCTTAATGGCCAGCTTTGTAAGCCAACACGCCTAGACAATGGTTTATACCAGTTCCGCGAAGGCACTGAAAAAGACCGCGTAGTACTAGATTGTGTAACGAGCCTACAGTCAGGTGCTGATTTACTGTGGATAGAAACAGAAAAACCACATGTAAAACAAATTGCTGAACTCGTTAATCGCGTAAAAGAGCAAGTACCAGATGCTAAATTAGTATACAACAACTCACCATCGTTCAACTGGACGCTGAAGTTCCGTGAGCAAGTATACCAAGAATGGCAGGAACAAGGTCGTGACCTGAGCGCTTACCCAAGTCTTGATGATAACAAAGCGCTTATGGCTCCAGAAATGGATGCAACAGAGCTTGCAGCAGCCGCTGACTTATTAGTACAAAACTTCCAACGCGATGGTGCACGTGAAGCGGGTATTTTCCACCACCTAATCACGTTACCAACGTACCATACAGCAGCATTAAGCACAGATATTCTATCTGAAGGTTACTTTGGTGACTTAGGTATGCTGGCTTATGTACGTGATGTACAGCGTCAAGAAATCCGTCGTGAGCAAGCGTCTGTTAAACACCAAGACCTTGCAGGTTCAAACATTGGCGATACACACAAAGAGTACTTCTCAGGTGAGAATGCACTTAAAGCCGGTGGTGAAGCTAACACCATGAACCAATTTTAACTCAACTAGATAGTGTTACTTAAGGGCCGCAAGGCCCTTTTTTTTATGCCTGCATAAAGGCAAAATTTAATAGATCAGTATTTTACTAGCCATTTGGCTAGTGAGATTTTTCAATGCAATGCAGGTTAAAAGTGTAAATAAATTTAAAGGATGTTTATGCTCGGCTGTGAGGGCTTGATAGTCTGGTTACGCTTTAACATGTATAAGCACGATAAATTAATTGTTTTTGCCGTATATAGATCAGAGTTTAACTAACTGAGTTAAAGCAGATCACGATTTAACTAGCTGCTCTTAATACAGATCAGATTTTAACTAACCATGCTAATAACGGCCATTTTTTATTATTAAAGAGGGGAATTTGTCTTTCTAACCCACAATTTGACCACTTAAACGATTAATTTAAAGGTTTTAGGCAGGTATCGAGAGAGTAATAAACCGATTTTTTACTAACTGCTGCAGCTTATAAAACATTTTTTTACTAACTGAGGGCTTATAAACAGTGACTCAAACCGATTTTTTACTAACTCACAGCACTATTTCTTCTATAAACCGATTTTTTACCAACTCAGTCTGAAGCTAAGTCCGATATTTAGTTTGAGTATGTAAGGGGTTACTTACATTATTGCTGTAAAGGGGGTTTACACTTGTGAGCTTCGAGCTTCGAGCTTCGAGCTTCGAGCAACGAGCTTATATAGCTCGTCACTCATAACTCTGCGTTTTATTTCGAATGCTTATCAAACCACCATTGAATATATGCCACTTTGTTCATTAAGTTAGATGGACGGGCAGTAATACCATGTGAGGCGTTTGGAATACGCACCATCGCGGTATCAACCCCCTGCAATTTTAAGGCTTGATAAAACTGCTCTGTTTCTGAAATAGGCGTACGGTAGTCTGCCTCACCCGTGAGTAACATGGTTGGGGTTTTAACATTGCCAACATAACTGATGGGTGAGCGTTTCATGTAATGCTCAATATGATCCCAAGGTTTGCCCGGAAACCAATAGTCAGCAAAGAATGGATAAAAATCGGCAGTGAGTACAAAGCTGATCCAATTAATTACTGGTTTGGCAACCACAGCTGCAGCAAAGCGATCTGTATGACCTACAATCCAAGCAGTTAATACACCGCCGCCAGAGCCACCGGTTACAAATAGTTTAGATTCATCAATAAACCCTTTTGCAATAAGCGCATCAACCCCAGTCATTAAATCATCGTAATCATTGCTTGGGTAATTATGATGAATGGTTTGCGCAAACTCTTTACCGTATGAATCACTACCACGTGGGTTCATGTATAAAACCACGTTCCCTTTAGCGGCAAATAGTTGTACTTCGGCACTAAAGTGCGGGCCATAATTAGCGACAGGGCCGCCATGAATCTCAAGCACTAGTGGGTATTTTTTTGATTTATCAAAACCCGGTGGGTAAGCAACCCAGCCTTGTATTGGCAGCTCATCGTGGCTTGATTTAAGCCATAATTCTTCAACCTTAGCGAGTTGCTTGGTTGCGAGTGCATCAGAATTTAAATCGGTTAAGCGTTGCGCTTTACCACGCTTTATTGTGGCTACATCAGCAGGGCGCTGGGTATCGGCCAATGTAAATGCAACATGACCATTTTCACTAATATCGAAATCGCCACCGGAATAAGGGCGACCAAACGCAACACTGCCTATTTGTTCGGTAATCACTTTGCGTTTGCCACTTCGAGGTTGATAAGCCAGCGCAGTTTGCCCTTCATCGGCATAGCTAAAATAAAGCCCTTTTGAGTTCGCGCTCCACTTAATTTGGCCAACACTTCTATCAAAATCGGTGGTTAGGCTTTGCGTATTCCCTGTTTTTAAATCGCGAATATAGAGTTGGGTGTTTTCGTAATTAGTACGCTTGTCGTCATACCCTGTATAGGCAAGGTATTTGCCATCAGGTGACACTTTAGGTTGTTGATCAGGCCCATTACGCTCAGTTAGAGGGAAAATGGCTAGCGAGTCTAAATCGAGTTGATAGAGCTCAGTGTTAGTGGGCTTCAATTCATTATTTTCATTGCGATTAGCAGAAAAATACAATGTTTTACCGTCTTTACTAAAGCTGACTTCCCCACCATTATTAAAATTATCGTTGGTGAGTTGTTGAGCATTACCGCCATTGGCATCAAGTGTAAATAATTGACTAAACCCTTTTTCAGTATAACCCCCTCCATCGGCACGATAATAAACATCGTCAATATATTTAGCAGGCTCTGCCCACGTGGCACCTTTTGGTTTTCCAGGTAAGCTGACAGGCGCAGACGCCGCCATTGGAACAAACATACTAAACACCAGCTGGTTTGAATCAGGAGTCCAAGTTAGTGAGCTTGGATTGCTAGTTAAATTACTAACCTTAGCGATAGCCCCTGTTTTTAACCATTTAATATATATTTGGTTGCTACCATCTCGGTTTGATATGAAAGCAAGTCGCTGTCCGTCAGGAGAGACTACTGGCGAGTAATCCATATATACACCAGAAGTTAATGGTTGTAGTTGCCCAGTGCTGTAATCAACAGACCAAATATTGCCTACTTTACGGTCGGTTTTAATATCCATGCGGTTGCGGACAAAATACACGGTTTTACCGTCTTCTGTTATGTCTATTTGGTTGGCATATTCAAGATTAAAGATATCTTGAAGTTGTAATGTATCGGTATTGGCAACAGCTAATTGACTGCTGCCCAGTATAAGACTCATAGCTAAAAGCGTTTTCATTATTTATCCCTGTTTTAAATCACTGCTCTATTTATAGGGTAGGAGGGGGATAATTAACAGTCAGATGCGACGAAGCCAGTATTTAAAACTACCAATGAATGAAGGTGATAAAAGAAAGTAAAAGCTGTAAAGGGGGTTTACAGCTTAGAGGAAGTTATACGCTTGCACTGCAAAGTGCCTTAATGTCTTCAATAAGCGCAACACCTTGGGCGTTATCACCGTGCACACAAATACTATCGGCGTTAAGTTTTAACGATTTTCCTGACTGGGTAGTCACACTGTTACTGGCCAAAAGCTGTTTAACTTGTGCCAATAATGCTGCTTTATCATGCACACTGCTTGCTATATTTCGTGCTACGAGGTGCCCTTGATCTGTATATAGCCTGTCTGCGAACGCTTCTAAAACAAGCGTTAGTCCAAGGTGCCGTGCCATTGTTTGATGTAGCTTGGCATCGGCTGTGGCGAGTATCATTAATTTTAGGTCAGCAGGGTAGCTGGCAACAGCGCCCATCACAGCACTAAGTAGTGGCTGGTGTTTCATCATGTCGTTGTAAAGCGCACCATGGGGTTTAACATAGCTAAGGGTTAATCCTTGTGCCTTTGCCATGCCATCAAGAGCAGCTATTTGGTAGTGTAAACACTGAGTGAGCTCGGCCACACTCAGGTTCATTGAGCGTCTGCCAAATCCTTGTTTATCGGGGTAGCTTGGGTGAGCACCAATCATAACATTATGCTGTTTAGCGAGCTTAAGAGTATTGGCCATAACACTAGGATCGCCCGCATGAAAACCACAGGCAATGTTTGCCATATCAATATGCGGCATTACTTGATCATCAAGCCCCATTTTCCACGCGCCAAAGCTTTCACCTAAATCACAATTGAGTTTCATATTAGTGGCTCTTTGATTGTTTAATAGTTACCGGTAAGCTGCCTTTAGCAGGGGCTTGACCGAGTAATACTTTAGCAAGTGCTGTAAATGCAGGCCCAGATACTTGCTCGTTTTTGTCTACGTCAATATTATAAGCATATGAAGCTAATACTGCATCGGCAGAGTCGCCAAACTGAGCAATATCATAAGGGGCTCGCAAACTAATAAACACGGTGGGTATTTGTTGCTTGTTAGCCATTTTAAGTAATGATTCAAGTGCTTTAGGTTGCTCTGCGTTATTGAGGGCAAAGTCTGGGTTATCGGCTAAATCATCCATCCCGCCAATTTCCACCGCGCTTTGATTAGGCGTGGCATTTCCGGCAATAATAATATCAGCTTGATTTATATTACGCTGAGCATCAACAGGGTCAAAACCTTGTAAACTGCTACAGCTATAAACTAATGCGTGTGAGCTCAGTGCCATTATGGCTTGTTGTATGGCAATACATTTACGCGTATCGGGCATAATAATATGAATGTGTTGGCCAGCAGTAAGCTTAAGTGGCAAGGTGTTGTTGTTATTTTTTATTTGGGTGATCGCCGCTAATGCCAGTGACGCTTCTAATTTGCGATGTGCTTTATTACCAATAATGTGCTTAGCATTGGCTAATGCTTTAATGGGATCTGGCGAAGCGTTTAATTTAAATTTACTTTTAAGTGAGGTAATACGCTGTGCTGAATGCGCAATTTCCTGTGCGTTTAGTTGCTCTGATTTAACCGCACTGACTAATGACTCAATGAGGGCATCGAGCTTTTTAATGTCATCTGGCGTTCTAATCTCTATTGGCATAAGCGCAATATCAACCCCAGCGGCAAAGGTGTTTATAATTGCTTGAGTTGGACTAAAAAAGTGACTAATACCTGCCATATCAAGTGCATCGGTTACCACCACACCTTGATAGTTAAGTTCTTTACGTAGAATATCGGTCATGATTTTACGCGACATTGTCGCGGGCTTGATCATTTGTTTGCCATCAACATTAGTCAAGGTACTGCTATCGAGCTCTGGATACTGAATATGCGCGGTCATTATCATGCCCGGACTATGCTGCTCAATAATGTGTTTAAAGGGCGCTAAATCTTGTGCGTAAATCACCTCTTTTGAATGCATCACTTTAGGCAAGCCGGTATGACTATCTACATTGGTGTCGCCATGCCCAGGAAAATGCTTTAGTGCGCTAATAATGCCATTTTTTTCAAATTCACTAACTTGTGCGGCACCTAATACTGCTACATCATTTGGGTTTTCACTAAAAGAGCGGACATTAATGACAGGATTGTCTGGGTTCATGTTTACATCAACGGTTGGCGCGTAATTTACATTAATCCCCAATGCTGAAAGCTCCGAGGCAAGAACATTCGCGGTTTGGGTTGCGAAATAAGTGCCATGCTCAGGATAGGTGGCGCCAATTGACATATTACCAGTAAATGAAGTGGCCACATCACGTGGCAGTCGAGCTACTCGTCCACCTTCTTGGTCAATTGAAATAAAAAGCGGTAAGCCTGATTTAGAGTGAGACGCAGCTTGTTGCAGTTGCTGATTAAGGCTAATTATTTGTTCAATACTTTGGGTGTTTTCAGAAAATAAAATAACCCCGCCAATATCATAACGGCTAATCGCTTTGGCTAGTGTATCTGGTAACTCGGTTAATGCTGTTCTGCAGCGCTTACTGCTGCCTTGGTGACAAAAGTAGCGTAAATCGAGCATAAGTTTTTGCCCAAGTTGCTGTTCAAGCGACAGCGCAGAATCGGCAAAAGAAGATTTTATTGGCATGAAACATCCGATTAAAAAAAGAGAAGACGACAACAGGTACTTATTTAGCAACACACACCTCAAGGCTAAATAAAAATAAAGTGCATGCAGCTTAACTATTATTGAGCTTAACTGCAAAACCCGACATATATAATAAATGTCATTTTATCATTCCAAAAATAACAAAAATTAGGCTACTTAGTTAATTTCTGTATTATATTTAGGATATATGTAGTACATAGCAGTCGTTTTTATTTGCTTAGGATGATAATAAGTTGCGTTTTCGATCACCATTTACTTTTAAACTTAGGCAATTAATTCTGTTGTTAGCTATCACTGCTACAGCCGCTATTTTGTTCAGTGGTTTATACATTAGTTACCAAGTACAAAAAGAACGGGTAATAGAAGATACTCTCAAAAGTAACCATGTATTTGCTAGTAAGCTTGCCTCGGCGACCGATCACTTTTTAATTGCAGCGATGCAGCAGCTTGAGTTTTCAGCCAATATTATTGTTAAAGACATTAATAATACCGAGCTGTTACAACTGGAAACAAACCGACTTTTAAAGCAAACAAATAGTTTTAATTCTGTTGTTATTAATAAGTTAGGTGTGCTGAAAGCTGCTTCACCCGCCTCGCTTAATATCATTAATAAACGGGTTGATTCGCCTCATTCCAAGCAAGCATTTAAGCTGCAGCGCCCACTTATCAGCCGTCCTTATGTATCGTTAGCTAATAACTTAATGGTGATCATTTCGTATCCTTTGTTCGATGAAGCGGGTAATTATTATGGTTACATTGGTGGAAGTCTTTATTTAGAACAGCAGAGTATTTTAAACGCCTTATTAAAACAGCATAGTTACGATGGCGGGGCGTATTTTTATGTAGTGGCCGATGATAAAACTTTACTTTATCATCCCGTGAGTGAGCGTATTGGTGAGGTGGTTCAGAATAATCCTGTGATAAATCGTGTGCTCAAAGGTGAGGATGGACATGCGCGGGTAATTAATAGTTTAGGTATGCACATGCTTGCTGGATTTTCGCCCGTTAAACTTGCTAATTGGGGCGTAGTTGCCCAGCGTAGTGAGGTGGCAACACTTGCCACGTTAGATACTTTTCAAGGGCTGTTGCTCAAGCGAATGCTACCAATTGTATTAATTACTTTTGTATTGATTGCTGTGTTAGCGCATTTTATTGCTAAGCCCCTTAGGTTACTAGCTGACAGTGCAAATTTATCGACTGATCAACAAAACGTGGCAAATCTTAAAAGTATTAAATCTTGGTATTTTGAAAGTCAGCAACTTAAAGCAGCCATGTTAGAAGGAGTTAATATACTGCAGTCGAAAATGGGGCAATTACGCCAAGATGCACTCACCGATCCGCTAACTGGTGCGCATAATCGGCGAGGTTTGTATTTATTGTTAGATAAATTAATTCAAGAACAGGTCCCCTTTGCGGTTCTAGAAATAGATATCGACTTTTTTAAACGGGTTAATGACACTTTTGGCCATGATGTGGGCGATGAGGTACTAAAAACTTTAACGTGTGTGATCAAGCAGGTATCTCGCAAAGATGATATTGTCGCGCGAACTGGTGGCGAGGAATTCTTACTTATATTACCGAACGAAAATAGCGATAGTGCGTTTGTTATTGCTGAGCGGTTACGTAATGAAGTGGCGAATACACCGATGGCCAAAGTTGGTTGTATAAATGTCTCCATCGGCATTGCTACATGGCCGCAGCACAGTGATGATATTGATCAAGTATACAAATGTGCTGACAAAGCGCTCTATCATGCAAAAGAAACGGGCCGTAATAAAACCGTTATTGCCAGTCTAAATTAAATTTTTTAAAAAATTAATTTACCTTAAGTTTTATTTAAGTTTCGCCTATTAAATTCTACCTATAGATTTAATACAGGCGATGCTTTTATGCAATTAGCTCAACAACAACAGTCATCATCAACACTTTTTCAGTCGTTCACACAGTTTGTGAGCGCCAGAGAATGTGATGAACACCGTCAGCGCCTTGAAGATACAGTAAAACAAGGCTTTTTAGCTGCGTACAATGCCAGCCTAACTTCATTTATGCCATTACTCTGTCAGTATAAAACTCAGCAAGGGCATTGCACTTTAGGGCTTAGAAACGCCAATTCTCCTTTATTTATTGAACAATATTTAGCAGCGCCCATTGAGCAGTTTTTACCAATGGGCACACAGCGCAGTAAAGTGTTTGAGTTAGGTAATCTTTGCTCAACACATCGTAAAGCCACGTTATCTCATTTTATTATTGTTAATGAAGCTTTAAGAGCTATTGGTGCTACTAATTTGGTTTTTTGTGCCACCAAACATGTACGCGCTTTATTGCGTTTATTAGGGGTGACGTGTAATGAAATTGCATTGGCTAACAGCAGTGTTGTTGAGCAACCAAAAAGCTGGGGAAGTTACTACGCGAACCAGCCTACAGTATGCATTGTTAATTTAGAGCAAGCACATCTACAAGTACTTAATACGCCAATGCTACTTGATATTAAACAACAAAATACACATGGCATTACGGCATTAATCAATGCGCTGGAGGCGGTATGAGTATGTTAAATAGCTTAAATGATTTAGCTACTCAGCCGGCGGTAGTTGCGCATTTTGCGAATCAAACACAACAGTTCACAGGTGCTGAGCTGCTTCACGAAATTAATAAAGTAGCGGAAATTTTTGCAAATTCAGATGCTGATGCAATTGCATTTCAACTTGATAACACACCTGCATGGTTGGTACTTGATGCTGCGACCAGCGTTGCTAATAAAGTGGCTATACCGATCGCCCATTTTTTTAGTCAACAACAAACGCAATATGTGTTGGCACAGTGTGGTGCACAGCTGTTTATAAGTGATATGCCAAGGCTTTCTTTGGGTGCGCATACATTGTCTATTACTTTGTTTGATCATTACACCTTATATATTTATCAGCTCAACGTTAAAGAACCGATTCGTTACTTTAAGGGTACGCAAAAAATCACTTTTACGTCAGGCTCTACAGGCGAGCCAAAAGGGGTGTGTTTATCAACTCATAGCCAAATGCAAGTTGCACAATCGTTATGTGAGCAAATAGGTATAAGTAAACCAACTCACTTATGTTTACTGCCATTACCTGTATTACTGGAAAATATTACAGGTATTTATGCACCATTATTAAGTGGCGGTTGTGTACATTTAATGCCGTTAAACGAATTGGGTTTTGTTGGCTCAGGGTTAAAAAATCCTGAAAAACTCATTAGTGCAATTGACAGTGTAAAACCTAACACCCTTATTTTAGTGCCTGAGTTATTAACGTGTTTAATTGCGTTTGCAAAACAAGGTTGGCAGCCGCCAAAGTCATTACAGTTTATTGCAGTTGGCGGAGCGCTCGTGAGTGATGCTTTAATTGCCACCGCCAGAGAGCTTAATTTACCTGTTTATCAGGGGTATGGATTATCAGAGGCGGCATCTGTCGTAAGTTTAAATACGCCCAAAAATGATGATTTAAAGAGTGCCGGCACTGTATTACCGCACATACAAACCAAAATCGAAAAAGGCCAGTTGTACATAAAGGGTGAGCTATTTTTAGGGTATTTAAATCAAGCGCCGCATAACCCAAATAACTGGTATGCAACAGGCGATTTAGTGACCCAGCATGGCAATAAGCTCTTCATAAAAGGGCGGCTTAAAAACCTGATTATTACCAGCATGGGCCGTAATGTCAGTGCTGAATGGCCTGAGTCATTAATATTGAGCCAAAGCGCGATTGTACAAGCCGTTGTTTTTGGTGAGGGCAAACCTTTTTTAACCGCGATTATTTATGCAATCCCTGAGTTGAGTGATCAACAACTCAGTGAGCATATGAAATTTATAAATCAACAGTTACCCGATTATGCACAAGTTAAAAAGTGGCATCGGTTAGCTCAGCCTTTAAGTGTTCAGCAAGGGTTACTAACGACCAATAATCGTCCTAAGCGCCAGGCTATTAGCCAGCAATTTAACCTTATTTTTGAACAATTTTACCGACTTGGAGAAGTGATCCATGACTGATTTTTTTAATACATTAAAAGCACAAACTCAAAACGAGCGTGAGTACTTATTAGCTGCGCCAATTATACAGCGCGTTTTTAAAGGCCAAGCATCACTTGAAGAGTATGCGTCATTTTTAGCGCAAGCCTATCATCATGTAAAACACACTGTGCCATTAATGATGTCGTTAGGCGCCCGTTTAACCGACGAACAAGAATGGTTACGTGAAGCCGTAGCCGAATACATTGAAGAGGAAATTGGCCATCAAGAATGGGTGCTTAACGATATTGCCGCGTGTGGTTTTGATAAAGAAAGTGTGCGCCATAGTAAGCCACAATTTGCTACCGAAATGATGGTCTCGTATGCCTATGACAGTATCGCTCGTAAAAATCCATTAAGCTTTTTTGGCATGGTTCATGTACTCGAAGGGACTTCAATTGCTCTGGCTGATGGCGCAGCTTCAAATATTGCTGATGCAGTTGGTTTACCTAAAAAAGCATTTAGCTATTTAACCTCTCATGGTGCGCTTGATATAGAGCACGTAAAGTTTTTTGAAAACTTAATGAATCAAATTACCGACGAGGCGGATCAGCAGGCTATTTTACATGGCGCAAAATGTTTTTACCGTTTGTACGGCGATATTTTTCGCGCTTTAGACGACGAGCCGTTTTTTAAAGCATCAGCACAAGAGCAACACGCATGAATACCGGCTTATGTGTGTTAACAGGAGCTACAGGGGGAATTGGCCAAGCGATTGCCAAAACACTGCACGCACAAGGTTGGCAATTACTATTAGTAGGGCGTAATGGCGATGCGCTCAATGCGCTAAGTAGCCAGTGCCCAGGTAGTATGACTTTTGTAGGAGATTTAACCGTTGCAGAAAACATGCTGGCATTGGCAATTAAAGCCAAAAAATTGGGCGGTGCTAAATTACTCATAAACAATGCAGGCATTAATGTTATGCAAAGCTTAAGTAGTTGTAGTAGTGAACAAATTGATAATCTACTGAGCACTAATTTAGCCGTCCCGATGAAACTATGCCAGCTGTTTTTAGAGCAGCTGCAAGCAAATACAGGCACCATAGTTAATGTTGGGTCGTCATTTGGCAGTATAGGTTACCCATATCAAACACTTTACTGTGCTAGTAAGTTCGGTTTACGTGGTTTTAGCGAAGCGCTATCACGAGAGCTTTCAGATACACCCGTTAAAGTTAGTTATTTAGCACCAAGAGCAACCGATACAGATATTAATGATGCACAAACACGAGCAATGAATAAGGCGCTTGGTAATCAAATGGACTCCCCGCAGTTGGTGGCTGATGAGTTAGTTGCGTTATTAAACTCAAATAAAACCAGACGATTTATTGGTTTTCCTGAGAAACTTTTTGCACGTATCAATGGTGTTTTTCCACGTATTGTGGATAACGCAATTGCTAAACAGCTCCCTAAAATAAAACAGTTTTTAGGTTAATAGAGGATTTATTATGAAAAAATTTACTTTAGTAGCTTATTTAAGCATTGTTAGTGTGTTTTCATCGCCGGTATTTGCAGACGAACAAAGCGATTTACTCGCTATTCAACAGCAGTGGGCTGTCGCTAATTATGAGCTTAAAGATGACGCACAAATCAAAGCCTTTACTCAACTGAGTGAGCAAAGTGCTCAATATATCGAAAACTATCCTAATTCAGCAAATAGCTATACATGGAACGGCATTGTGCTGGCAAGTTTTGCGGGTGCAAAAGGCGGCTTAGGGGCGTTGGGTTATGCCAAAGATGCAAAGGCATCATTAGAGCAAGCCCTTAAAATAGACGACAGTGCTTTAGGTGGCTCAGCGTATGCCAGCCTGGCAACTTTATACAGTAAAGTACCAGGGTGGCCAATTGGCTTTGGTGATGATGACACCGCCGATAAGTTTTTTAAGCAAGCACTCGCTTTTAATCAAAAAGGCATTGATACTAATTACTTGTATGGTGAGTTTTTATACGACGAACGTGAATATAAGCAAGCCAAAGTCCATTTGTTAGTTGCACAAGCGGCCGGTATTCGTGATACTCGCGCTAAAGCGGACAAATATCGTCAGCAAGCAATTAGCCAATTATTAGCTAAAGTTGATAAAAAACTAAAGAGATAACAAAACAAACAATGCATTTATTATTAGTTGAAGATGATCATCTTGTGGCGCAAGGGCTTTGCCGCTCATTGCGCCAAGAAGGCTACAGTGTAGAACACAGCGCAACGGTTAAGCATGCGTTGCAATGTTTAGGCAGTGGCGAAATAGAGTTGGTTATACTTGACCTAGGCTTACCTGATGGTGATGGTTCGCAAATTTTAAAGCACATAAAAGCACAAAAAAAAGTCATTCCGGTGGTGATACTAACCGCTCGCAGTAGCATAGATGATAAAGTGCAAGGGCTTGATATGGGGGCTGATGATTATTTAGCTAAGCCATTTGAACCAGCCGAATTATTTGCTCGTTTGCGCGTAGCGAGCCGACGTGTAAATCAAGCTCAGTCGAGCTTATTACAATGTGGTGATGTTACTATGGATACGTCAGCGCACAGTGTCACACTTAACGATGAGCTACTTTCTCTGCCGCGAAAAGAGTACATGCTGCTAAAAGCGTTACTGGAAAACCAAGGTCGCGTGCAATCTAAGCAGCAGTTAGAAAATAAACTCTATCAATGGGGTGAAGAGGTTGGCTCTAACACCATTGAGGTGCATATTCATCACCTACGAAAAAAATTCCCCAGCGATTTTATTAAAACTCTCCGTGGTATTGGCTATGTTGTGGGAAAGAGATAGCTCACGTGATTAAAACGCCCCTAGATTGCACAAACTTGAATTTACAAAGGTAACCATGCTCTATGTCAATTCGTAAGCGTTTAACACTTATCTTACTGTCAATGATGGTGTTAACCTGCTTTTTAGCTTTAGTAAAAGGCTATCAAAAAAGTATGAGCCATGGTGAGCAATTACTCGATAGTGAGCTAAAAGTGGTGGCTGGAGTCTTGATGCAACAGCCTCTATCTATTAACGCTATGGCGCCAAAAATGCAAGAAAGCGCCCAGTTACTGTATCAAATTTGGCAAAGTGGTGAGCTACTTAGCGGTTCTGACGAATTAAATCTTGATTTGAGCCAATATCAAGCGGGTTTTCAAACGCTTAATATTGCAGGGCAGCGAATGCGGGTATTCGTTTTTGCTACTTCTTTACGCACCGTTATTGTTGCCGAGCCGATTGCTAAGCGGTTTGAGCTTGCCGAGGCGGTGATTTTATCAGCCATGTTACCCATGTTATGGGCGGTTCCTTTGCTTGCGCTATTTATTAGCTTTTTTGTTAAATATGCACTGGCACCGTTAACCCGTTTATCAAAACAGTTAGCCCTGCGCCAAGCAAATGATTTCACAGCGATCAATTGGCAGGTGACGGATGAAGAAATAAAACCAGTGATCAGCCGCTTAAACGACTTATTTAAACGCGTAGAAACGGCCTATTTACGAGAGCGTTTTTTTGCCTCAGATGCCGCCCATGAATTACGTACACCCCTGAGCAGTTTAAAAATTAATGTGCATAATTTGGCCGCCCAACAAGGCGATAACCAAGAATTACAAGCCATGACTCAAGGTATTAATCGACTCACCAATATAGTGGAGCAAATGCTAATACTAGGGCGTACTCAGCCAGAGCAGTGGCAAAAGCAGTTTAAAGAACAGTCATTATTAGCGATCACGCAAGAAGTAGTTAGCCAACTATATGAAAAAATAGAGGCTAAAAATCACACTATTAGCCTTGAGGGAGATGACTTTACTATTAACGGTGATGAGTTTACCTTAGTGACGTTGATTTCAAACCTACTGAGTAATGCTATAAAGTACGCGCCTGCAAACGGACAAATAAAAATTACCCTAAAGCAGATGCACAGGCAGCGTATTTGGCAAATAGAAGACAGCGGTCCAGGTATGACGGACGATCAAAAACAACGGATATTTAACCGTTTTTATCGCGTTGGCGGTGACCAACATCCTTCGGGTGAACAAGGTGCGGGCTTAGGCATGGCAATAGTCCAGCACATTATTGCTATTTATAGCGCTGAAATTAACTTAACAGACAGCGATTTGGGCGGCTTAAAAGTACAGGTAGTTTTTGCAGGAGCTAAATGTGATTAAACGACTTATTCACCCCTATTTATATTGTTGCGTATTTTTATCATTTAACGCCGCCAGTAAAGACTATCTTATTGTACTTAAAGATCATCTGTTTTATCCCGCAGAAATCGTGGTGCCGGCCAATAAAAAGGTACGCTTGTTAATCGAAAATCAAGATAGTACGCCTGAAGGATTCGACAGTTTCGATCTCAACCGAGAGAAAGTACTTTACCCTAATCGCAAAAGCGTTATTTATATTGGGCCGTTAACTCCTGGGCGTTATGAATTTTTTGGCGAGTTTTCACCCAATACGGCGCGTGGTGCTGTAATAGCGACCGAAAAGGAGGGTTCTGATGCTAATAACTAGCCTTGTGATGAGCCTCAATCAGTTATTGCCGGTGGCCATTTTACTTATTTTACTCCAAGTGATTGCCAAGCAAAGTTTAGTGAAGGTACTGGGGATGCTTGTTTTAGGTGTGGGGCTTTCGTTTTTATTTGTAAAAAGTGCTCCGCTAATTAGTCCCTTGTTCGACTACCAGGGTTTAGAATATACCCAAATTGCTTTATGTGTTTTAGTGTTTATCAGTGCGCTGTACTACGCCATTAAACAAGCAACGCCTGCATTTATGATTGCGATTATCAGTGTAATGACTCTTTATTTAAGTCATTACATTATTTACCTGATTGGCTTTTGGCAAAACAACGAAGCAGCACAAAGCTTATTTATTGGCACTTTTTTAGGCTTAGGGATATGCAGTAGCTTTAGTGTGTTGTTGTATTTTTTATTGAGTGCAATCAAACAGCGCTTTGGGCTTATCCCTTTATTGGTATTGTTAGCGTTAAACAGTGCGGCAAAACTGGTTGTGGCACTTGATTTGGCGAGCCAAATTGATTTGATAGCAACAACGGCAACCGTATGGGATTTACGTGCTATTTTAACCGAAAACTCAGAGTTTGGACGGGTTTTGCGCGCACTTATCGGTTATGAGGCTACGCCTAATTTAACCAGTGTTTTAACTTATGTGCTGAGCAGCGTGTTATTTTTATCAGTTTGTTATTTTATTCCTAAATCAATAACTAAGGAACAATCATGAAAGCAATAAACCTATTTGCAGCCACTGTATTAATTGGTTTTTGTTTATTAATACCTAAGCTGGCTTATGCTGATGGCATAGTGGTTGATAAAGTTTATCATCCTTATGTGTTGCCGTTTGAGCGCGAGCTAGAGTGGCGGCTTGTGTCACATCAAACCGACAGTGGTAATATTTTAGCGCAGCGTGTTGGCTTAGGCGGCGCAATTAACGACACCATAGCATTGGAAGGCTATTTAGTGGGCGAGCGCGATGATAATGGTGACTTTGGCTTGCAAGCGTATGAGTTAGAACTTCGTTGGCAGTTAATAGAGCAGGGCAGGCTATGGGCTGATTGGGGCGCGTTATTTGAATTTGAAAAGCAGCATGACGCCGACGCATATGAAGCAACCACCGGTTTTGTGATTGAAAAAGAGTTTGGTCGTGCAAGTCTCACTATGAATGCATTTTTAGTGTACGAGTGGGGCCAAGATATACAAAATGAGTGGGAAAGCGAATTTAGAGCGCAATATCGCTACCGCTATTTGTCTGCTTTTCAGCCCGCGGTTGAGGTTTATCTTGGCGAAGACTTTGTCGGTATTGGCCCCGGATTTATAGGGTTACATCGCTTTGATGGACAAAAACAATTAAAGTGGGAAGCCGGTTTTATTACTGAAATCAGCCAGTCAGAGAAAAATCATAGCTTTAGAATGGCACTAGAATTTGAATTTTAAGCTCTTTAAACAAGTACTTAATTTATAAAACGGGCTGCTTAAGCTATTTTATAAATTAAATCGCATTAAGGGTTGACTTGTCACAGTAACTCTATATAGTAGTCCGCAGCTAGAAAGAAAGCATGATAATTTATAAATCTCCATTTCGTTGTTGTATAAGTAATACTTGTAGTACCGTCCTGAAGTTTTTAAGTACCATCTCATTTTTTGCTACACCGCCCATTAGGGCACAATTTAATTTTTATATCAGGAATAATACTATGTCTAACATCGTATCAGGTACAGTTAAGTGGTTCAACGAGTCTAAAGGTTTTGGTTTCATCGAGCAAGAAAATGGTCCAGACGTTTTCGCACATTTCTCAGCAATCAAAAGCGAAGGTTTCAAAACTTTAGCTGAAGGCCAACGTGTAGAGTTCACTCTTTCACAAGGTCAAAAAGGTCCTCAAGCTGATAACATCACAGCTCTATAATTTTACTTTTTAAGTAAAATGAAAAAAAGCGCTTAAGGCGCTTTTTTTGTGCCCAAAATTTAAGAATATTACACCACCGCTTTAACACCCCAGTCATTTTTATTTCTATTTACGTCATCTGCTATTTTAACATTACAAACAGCGTTATAAATTAATAGTTTCTACATGCTTTCTAGGTTAAGGTTATTACTTAAATTATAGGGGGTGTTTATTTTTAAATTTACATTATTAGCGTTAGGGTTGCTATTTAGCCAAAAAATTCAGGCTGCTGAGCCTAAACTGGTTATTTATACCGAAAGTTTTCCTCCGTATAACTTTCAAGATAGCACTGGCCAATTGGTGGGTATCAATCATGACATAGTAAAAGATACCTGTGCCCGTGCAGCGCTAGAGTGCGAGTTTATAATGCTACCTTGGAAGCGTGCTTACCACTTAGTGCAAAGTAACCCGCAGTCAGCCATTTTTTCTTTGGCAAAAACGCAAGAGCGAGAACCTCTTTTTAAATGGGTTGGACCCTTGGTGTCAAATCAAACCTACTTTTTTAAATTAAAAACTAGCGACCATATTGTGATGAATGATATTTCACAAGCTAAAAACTACTCGTTGGGCATAGTGCGAGGCGACATTTATGAAATGCTGGTGCGTCGACTTGGGTTTGTTACCGATAAAAACTTACTATTGTTTAGTGAAGCAGACTCATTTATGCGACTGTTTTTTAAAAAACGCATCGATTTAATTATTGGCTCTGACTTTACTATTGATCATCAAAGTGAGCCATTTGGGTACTCTAGGGATGACTTGGTGAAGCTCAAGCAAATTCATGTGGATGAGCTTAAAGGCAACTATATTGGCTTTAACAAAGCCGTTTCACCTATGGTAGTAAAACGCTTTAATCAAGCACTTGAGCAGCTTAAGGCAGAGTCTGGCTATGAAGCTTACATTAAACGTTATGTAAAAAATTAAGCCTATAGACAATAATAAACACGCCTAAGCAGAGAAAAACTCAAAAAGTTCCCACTCAATAATGCCTATATTACCTCTTCACAGCCATTCATTCTTGTTAACTTCGCTACCTTTTATACTCTCAAGTGCCTTGTAAAGGGCTGACAATTAAATGCTTCTGCAGTTACACAGTTGTTCATATTTTTTTAGTAATACCAATTCGCTTAATTAAGTGGTCTATTTTGAGGCTGGAAAACGAGTTGATAGCTAGGCAAAAAATTCGCTATTTAGTTGTTCTAAATGAGAATTTTTTAACACAGGTAGCGACACGTTTAGTCCCGCAAAATGATTAAGTATTATTGCGGATTGGTATAAGAATGAAAGCTTTGCTAGGGAATTTTTAGGTATGAATTGCTGAGGATTTAGAAAGTAGAGGCTATAAAAACGATAAAAGGGCCTTGCGGCCCTTGGTGAAGTATCGTTCAAGTCAGATAGTGCTTTAACCCCTTAAAGCGCTATCCTATTGTTTTGCAACAGTTGGATCGTCTCATTAAGTTTCTAAGCTAGCGAGAGGAAAAACCCAGCAATTGCTGCGCTCATAAGGTTAGCCATAGATCCTGCTAACACTGCTCTGAGCCCTAAGCGTGCGATATCCTTTCGCCGACTAGGCGCCATACCGCCTAATCCACCTAGTAAAATGGCTATCGATGATAAGTTAGCAAAGCCACACAAGGCAAAGGTAACAATTGCTTGTGTATGCGCACTTAACGTATCGCGATAATTTATAAAGTCTAAGTAAGCAACAAACTCATTTACCACTAACTTTTGACCAATAAAGCTGCCGGCTATAATTGCCTCATTCCACGGTACTCCTAGTAACCATGCAACAGGGGCAAATAAGTAGCCTAAAATTTCTTGTAGCGTTAATGTAGGGTAATCAAATAACCCACCAATACCGCCTAATAAACCGTTTAATAAAGCAATTAACGCAACGAAAGCAAGTAGCATTGCACCTACGTTAAGTGCCAACTGCATACCGTTTGCTGCGCCTGATGCTGCTGCGTCAATAACATTAACCGGTTTGTCATCGCCTAAATCTATATCGGCTAAATCATCTTTAGGTGTTTCTGTCTCTGGCACTATCATTTTTGCCATTAAGAAACCGCCTGGTGCCGCCATAAAGCTGGCTGCAATTAAATACTTAAGGTCTACGCCAATAATTACATAACCGGCCATTACAGAGCCTGCTACGGTGGCTAAACCACCAACCATTACGGCAAACAATTCCGACTTGGTCATGGTTGCAATAAACGGTTTAACAATTAAAGGCGCTTCAGTTTGACCAACAAAAATATTTGCTGTGGCTGAAAGCGACTCGGTGCGTGAGGTTTTCAATAATTTTTGTAAACCGCCACCCAAAATTTTAATAATCCAATCCATAATGCCTAAGTGATATAACACAGCAACAAGTGCTGAGAAAAACACAATAACGGGCAATACTTGAATTGCAAAAATAAACCCTAGCGTATCTTGCGAAGCTAATGGGCCAAATAAAAAGCTAATTCCATCGTTGGCATACCCAATAACCGATGAAACGGCGCGAGACATACTCGCTAATACATTTTTGCCTGCTTCAAAAAACAGTACAAAACCGCCGATAATGACTTGCATTAAAAATGCGATACCCACGGTTCTTAATTTTATTGCTTTGCGATCAGTTGAGGCCGCAAAAGCGATGCCTAGTAGCACTAGCATGCCTACTAAGCTCATAAATGTTGTCATACAAACGTTTCCCGTTGTTATTCTTGTAAAATGTACTTTATTTTACTTTTTATAATATCAATCGCAACGCGATTCATACCGCCTCGAGTCACAACTAAATCAGCGTTATGCTTTGAAGGCTCAATAAATTGATAAAACATCGGTCTAACAGTTGCTTGATATTGCTCAACAACAGATTGTAATGTTCTGCCTCTTTGTTCCATGTCGCGTTGCATTCGGCGCATTAAACAAATATCCAATGGCGTATCTATAAACACCTTGATATCAAATTCTTTATTAAGCGCTTTATCACTCAGTAATAAAATACCTTCTACAATGAGTATTTTAGCCGAAGCCACACGGCGCGTTTTATCGCTACGTGTATGCTGAGCATAATCATAAGTTGGTACTTCAACAGAGTGGCCATTACGAAGTTGCGTTAAATGCTCAAGCAATAGCTCGTGTTCAAATGCATCAGGATGGTCGTAATTCGTTTGCGTACGATGTGCCATCGGCAAATGCGATTGATCCTTGTAATAAGCATCTTCTTCAATAATGGCGATAGCGCCTGGTTCAAGCTCATTTACCAATTCATTGTAAATAGTTTGGCTAAATAGAGATTTGCCGGACGCCGATGCGCCTGCAATAGCTATAATAGTTCGTGTCACTAAAGTTCTCACCCACACAGAAGGATATATTGTTGGTAGATCACAATAGCAAAAAAGACACGATTAATCTCTTTTGCTTCGCTTAAGAGTGCAAATTTATAATGTTTAGGTTTTATGAAACAGGACTTATGTCCTGTACGGAAAATTCGAAGAGCAGATAAAGTAACCACCTAGAACAGATGTGAGGTCACAATGGCAAGAGCAATTATCTTAATGGCGGATAGTTTAGGAATTGGCGCAGCACCCGATGCAGATAAATTTGGTGATGTTGGTGCTAATACATTCGCACATTTACTCAAGGCATATTATGACGAGACTGGCAGTAAGCTTTCGCTTCCTAACCTTTCAAAACTGGGGTTAGTAGATGCATGTGAAGCCGCTGGTAAAGAACCCTGTTTAATTGCTGACCGAAATGAGCCACAAGGCGCATGGGGTTACGCAAAAGAGCTTTCAAGCGGTAAAGACACGCCATCGGGTCATTGGGAAATGGCTGGCGTGCCAGTGTTATTTGATTGGGGTTACTTCCCTAAAACACAGCCGAGTTTCCCACAAGAATTTGTAGACGAGTTTATTGCTCGCACAGGTATTCCGGGCATTTTAGGCAATTGCCATGCCTCAGGAACCACGATTTTAGAGCAGCTAGGTGAAGAGCACGTAAAAACAGGTAAACCAATCTGTTACACCTCAGCTGATAGTGTGTTTCAAATAGCCGCGCATGAAGAATCATTCGGCCTAGAGAAGCTTTATCAAGTTTGCGAAATCGCACGGGCGCTGCTTGATGAAATGAATATAGGGCGAGTGATTGCGCGGCCATTTTTGGGTTCTAATAATCAAGACTTTGCCAGAACCGGTAATCGTCGTGATTATTCAGTATTACCGCCATCGCCAACATTGCTCGATGTACTTGCAAAAGACGGTGGCGAAGTTATCAGTATTGGTAAAATTTCAGATATTTATGCGCATCAAGGCATTACCCAAAAGCATAAAGCGCCAGGATTAATGAACTTGCTAGAAAAAACCAGTGAAGTGGTGGCGACTGCGCCGGATCACAGTTTGATTTTTACCAATTTAGTTGATTTTGATGAAAAGTTTGGCCATCGCAGAAATCCTGTTGGCTATGCGAAAGCGCTAAAAGAGTTTGATGATTACTTACCCACTATTTTAGATCAGCTAAAGCCTGATGATTTATTAATGATCACCGCCGATCATGGCTGTGACCCGACCTTTCCAGGGTCAGAGCACACCCGTGAATATGTGCCGGTTATTGCCTATCAGCCAGGGATGAAAAATACCCCGCTGGGCGAACGCAACAGCTTTGCCGATATTGGCCAAACGCTTGCACAATGGTTTAACCTTAAAGCGTTAGAATATGGTGATGGCTTTATTGATAAGCTGAACACAGTTAAGTAACTTAAAAATACGCTCGCTATTTTAAAGTAATAGGGCTTTTAGCCAAACAAAAGGAAAACAATCAATGAGTACTCCGCATATCAGTGCAAACGTAGGTGATTTTGCCGAAACAGTATTAATGCCAGGCGATCCGCTACGCGCACAATATATTGCTGAAAACTTTTTAGATGATGCAGTGCAAGTAACTGGCGTACGTAACATGTACGGCTATACTGGAACTTACAAAGGTAAGCCAGTGAGCATTATGGGTTCAGGCATGGGCATTCCTTCAATGTCAATTTATGCTCGTGAGCTTATTGTTAGTTTTGGTGTTAAAAATATTATTCGTATAGGTACCTGTGGTGGTATTGGTAGCGATATTAAAATTCGCGACGTAATTTTTGCACAAGGTGCAAGCACAGATTCAAACGTAAATCGTGCCCGCGTTCGTGGTACTGACTTTGCTGCGATTGCTAACTTTGACTTACTTTTAAACGGCGTAAATGCGGCTAAAGATTTAGGCATTGATGCAAAAGTAGGTAACGTATTTACTACCGATACTTTTTATCAAGCAGACGACACGTTTTATAAAGATCTAGACAAACTAGGTGTACTCGCTGTTGATATGGAAACAGCTGGCTTATACGGCGTAGCAGCAGAATACGGCGCAAAAGCAATGGCATTATTTACCGTCAGTGATCATGTAATCACCGGCGAAGCAACACCTGCAGATGAGCGTCAAACCACGTTCAACGAAATGGTTAAAATTGCCCTAGAGTCTATCTAGTCTTAAACAATTCCTTGGTAACGTATTCACTAAGTTTTGGAGACACGCCCAAAGTGAAGTGAGACTAAACCCCCAAAGCTGCATTTTATGCGGCTTTTTTTATGCCTCAAATTTAGGTGTGAGATTCGGGCCTCGGGGTGCGGGCCACGGGGTTCGAGCTACGGGCTTTTGGTTCCTAGGTTTCAGGTTAAAGGTTAAAGGTTAAAGGTTAAAGGTTAAAGGTTAAAGGTCAAAGGTTAAAGGTCAAAGGTCAAAGGTTTTAGCAGTAGCTCGCAGCTCGTCACTCGAAGCCCGTTGTCTTCTCTTTTACTCTCATTCACTTCTCTGTGTTTAAACAAGAAATTAGATTTAGATGTCAGATTAAAATGCGCGAGGTAAACTCCCGCCTACTGATATGGTTAACTTCTGAATTTACAAGGCGGGGCTTTATGCCGCGCAAGGTCATTATTCACAAAGAGGACAAAGAGACGCTGCGCTAAAAGAGTAGGTTAAAGGTCAAAGGTTAAAGGTTAAAGGTTAAAGGTCAAAGGTTTTAGCAGTAGCTCGCAGCTCGTCACTCGAAGCCCGTTGTCTTCTCTTTTACTCTCATTCACTTCTCTGTGTTTAAACAAGAAATTAGATTTAGATGTCAGATTAAAATGCGCGAGGTAAACTCCCGCCTACTGATATGGTTAACTTCTGAATTTACAAGGCGGGGCTTTATGCCGCGCAAGGTCATTATTCACAAAGAGGACAAAGAGACGCTGCGCTAAAAGAGTAGATTAAAGGTCTCAGGTTTTAGCACTAGCTCGTTGTTCGATACTCGTCACTCGAAGCTCGCTGCCTTCTCATTTATTTCCCTGTCAGTATTTATAACTTAATGCTAATGTTTAAGTTATAAAACTTGCTTTTAAAATGAAGCACTTTAAAGTTTTAGCTGATAGCTAAAACACGTTTTACACTCTGGAGTAATTATGTCTAATTGGATTGATGCCACAGTAAAGTCAGTTAAATGGTGGAATGAATCGTTATTTAGCTTAACGGTTAACGCCGATGTAGAACCGTTTAAAGCAGGGCAATTTACAAAGCTCTCTGTTATGGACGGTGAAAAACGCATTGCTCGGGCTTACTCGTATGTTAACGCACCAGATGATCCAAATTTAGAATTTTATTTAATTAATGTAGTCGATGGCCAATTGTCATCGCATTTAGCACAGCTAACCCCAGGTGACACTGTACTAATAGAGCGCCGTGCTAGCGGTTTTTTTACCCTTGACGAAGTGCCAGCGAGTGAACAACTTTGGATGCTTAGCACCGGCACCGCTATTGGCCCGTTTTTATCAATATTGCAGCAAAGTGAGGTATGGCAAAAATACAAACATATCAACTTAGTGCATGGTGTACGGCAAAATAGCGATTTAAGCTATCAGGAGCTAATTAATAAGTTATTAAAGGCTCATCCTGGGCAGCTTAATTATGTGCCAGTAGTTAGCCGTGAGGAGCCTTTACAAGGCTTAGCAGGCAGAATTACCACTGTGATTGAAAACAACGCTTTATATGAGCACGTCGGGTTATGCGCTACACCAAATAACGCCCAATTTATGCTGTGTGGTAATCCGCAAATGGTTAAAGACACCACAGAGTTATTATTGGCTCAAAATTATAAGCGTAATCGTCGAAAAGAGCCGGGACATATCACGGTTGAGCAGTATTGGTAGCTAGCTATAACGTTATAATAACTATCTCAGAGGCCTAAAATTTGCTATGTTGCGCTTTAATTGTATTTAGTCTTCGTACTTAGGAAATCCATGAAATCTTTATTTATTATTTGTGCCTGTTTATTGGCCGCTTTCACGTTAAATAGTCATGCTATAGAGCAATCAACACCGCTGGACGAGACTAAACAAACACAGCAAAAAAATGCAGCGCAACAACAAGACGCGCTTGATACATTAAGCCAAGAGGCTAATACACCAAAAAAGCCGGTTGTTGATAAAGTAAAAGCAGATGACTCTCAAGTACTTGGCAGCGAATCTACAAAGCCCGTTCAGCAGCCTAATAGTAAAGCGGATAAAGCCCAGGCTGTTGCGCAAGCTGAGCAAGCAGTCACACAAGCAAAAGAGGCACTTACAGCAAGGCAACAAGCCAAAGCAAAACAGTCGCGTGAGTCACTTGCTGTTGTTGAGCAATTAGTAAATGCTTACAACGCGCGTAACATTGAAGAATTTATTCGCATGTATGATGAAGATGTTGAGTTTTATATTTTCCCGAATGAGCTATTATTTAAAGGTAAAGAAAAACTAATAGCGCGTTATGGCATTATGTTTAAAAAACTTAAGTGTCTGCACTCATCACCAATCAAGCGTATTGTGCATGGTGATATTGTAATAGACCATGAACTGTCAGAAACCTGTTCAACGGATGCGAACGTTATAGATAAACGTTCAGAGCTTATATCAAGTTATCAGATCAAAGATGGTAAAGTGGTTAGGGTTTTATTTTTTAGGTAATTATTAATTATGCAGCTAAGTGACGAGAAAAAAATTCGTGTAATGTATCGAGTAGAGCCAGGCTGTTTAGGCCCTTATGGCGTAGACCACATTGAAGACTTTTGTCGCTTTGCGAACAAGCACATTAAATCGCCTTATTATGCGCAGTTATTATTTTTACCTCGATACGATAAGCAAAAAGATGAGCGGCAATACAGCGTTAAAAACCGCAACTTATCTCAAGTGCAGGCTAAAGCGTATTTAAATCATTTTGAAATCAACATAGAAGACTTTGAAGAGCAGCTCGACGAGCTGCTTACTAAGTCAATAGACTTATACTTTAAACGCTAAGCTCTATTGACCTTTGTAGATTGATATTTATTTAATCTAGAGGCCGTTTAATTGCGGCGCGAGCTTCTAACCTAGTGGGGTCGATAACTGCGCCTAAGTTATTCTACTGGCTTACATCCCTGTAATAATAAGTAAAATCTGAGCAAAACTTTCGCGTTCTGCTCACGCTTTTTACCACCCTCCCTGTAGGCAACGAAGTTTAGGCTTCGTTTGAAACTATCGCATTAAAGCTGTCGTTATCATGCAGACTGGCAAAGGCACTTTCATGAAGTAGCTCGTTTCGTAAGTTGGGTGAGTATTCAAGCGACATTTTTATATCGGCTAGAGCATCTGCATGCTCATGCGTTAAAGCATACGCACAGGCGCGCTGCCAGTATGCGTAACCATAGTCGCTATCTATATCAATTGCTTGATTACAAAGCTCAATAGCTTGCTCAGTCTCATTTAATTCTAATAAAGCATCCGCTTTGTAGGCAATGGCTTCTACATCTTCTGGTTTACGTTTTAAAATTTCATCGAATATTTCAATTTTATTCGCAATATCACTTTCAAGGTTGGCTCGCATCCATAACGAATGAACTTCATTAGTGATTGATATGCGTTCTTGGTTACTGAGTATTTCTTCAGAGCGAACTCGCAGTTTTTCTTCTAATATTTTCAAGCGATCTTCATACTCATCAGTAATAACACTCACTCGGGTGTTTACTATATCTTCTACTTTGTTCTTTACATCACGTAACGAGTTCCAGCCCACTAATACCAAAATAGACGCGGTGGCGGTAATAATAAAAAATACATTATTAATGGTATCTGTGGTGTAGGTAAGCGCCCGATCGGCGGTGTCTAACTGTGCATGCGTAACTTGTTTGGTCACGTCTTCACGCAGTTTTTGTTGATCTTGGCGAACCGACTTTAATTCGTCGAGAATATAACGTTCAAGTAATGGTTTGTACAAAGGGGCTTCTAGCTGTGCTAATTCACGCTGTTGTTGCTCATCCAAGGTCGCGGTGTTTTTATCAGCAGCTTGCACCGCAGATGAAAAAACACCAATAAATACAATAAATAGTAAAAAATAAAAACGCATTGATATGCCTAGTTAAAAAATTAGTTAATCGCTTTGTTAACTTTAACATGCGCACATCATTGGTACTAGGGTGAGGATAGGGAAGCTGGAATTAACTCAAAAATCTTTTATTACAGGCAAAAAAAATCCAGCCCAAGTTGGGCTGGAAAAAACTACATCAACATATCAAGGGAACAATAGGAGATAGGTGTTATTGTAAGTTTGCCTACCTGAATTTTTACTTAACTAAATTCAAATAGATAAAAATAAGAAAGAAATAAAGGTGCATAAGTAACTTATACACCTTTTATAACTATAATTTCATGGCGAAGGGGGGTATTCCACTGTGCACTTAAGAAAACCTAAGTCACTTTCAAACCCTTCACCGTATATTACGTGGCTATTTTTAATAACGATCATCTATTTTATAAAAAGTTTTGATATTTATTTACGCTAAGCACAAACATTGGCAGCATCATCATATTTATAAATGAGAGTAATCGTTTTAAAGCATTACTTTGCCCTAGCGTATCAAAGCAGCTACACGTATATTGAATAAGCAGAGACCATAAACGTCATTCATTTAATGACAAAAAAAATAACAGCGCTCCCAATTGGTGAATGCCAAAAGCAGTAAGCATGGGCGTTTTTATTTATACTTAAAAAGGAGCTCAATATGGATAATCATAAAGCGGGTAAATGCCCGGTTATGCACGGCAGTAATACTACAACCGAAAACACCAATACAGATTGGTGGCCAAACTCACTTAATTTAGACATTCTTCATCAGCACGATAGCAAAAGCAGCCCCTACGACAGCGACTTTAATTACGCCGACGCGTTTAATTCACTCGACCTAGAAGCACTTAAAACCGATTTAAAAGATTTAATGACTCAAAGCCAACCTTGGTGGCCAGCTGATTGGGGGCACTATGGAGGCCTGATGATCCGTATGGCATGGCACTCTGCGGGCTCGTACCGTTTAGCTGATGGTCGAGGCGGTGGTGGTACCGGTAATCAACGTTTTGCACCACTTAATTCGTGGCCAGATAATGCCAACCTAGATAAAGCGCGTCGTTTATTATGGCCAATTAAAAAGAAATATGGCAACAAGCTTTCATGGGCCGATTTAATTATTTTAGCCGGTAATATGGCGTACGAATCAATGGGACTAAAAACCTTTGGTTTTGCCGGTGGCCGTGAAGATATTTGGCACCCAGAAAAAGACGTTTATTGGGGCGCAGAAAAAGAATGGCTTGCGCCAAGTGATGAGCGATATACCCAGGTTGATAAACCCGATACCATGGAAAACCCATTAGCGGCAGTGCAAATGGGTTTAATTTACGTAAACCCAGAAGGGGTAAATGGTAAACCCGATCCGCTTAAAACCGCAGAACAAGTGCGCGAAACCTTTGCGCGTATGGCAATGAACGACGAAGAAACCGCAGCGCTAACGGTCGGTGGCCATACAGTAGGTAAAACGCATGGTAACGGCAAAGAAGAAAACTTAGGCCCAGAGCCAGAAGCCGCCGATGTGCACGAGCAAGGCCTTGGCTGGAATAACCATAAAACCCGTGGCATTGGCCGCGATACCATGACCTCAGGTATTGAAGGCGCATGGACAACCTACCCAACTAAATGGGATAACGGCTACTGTAAATTGTTGCTTAATTACGAGTGGGAGCTAACCAAAAGCCCTGCAGGTGCTCATCAGTGGGAGCCGGTTAATATTAAAGAAGAAGATAAACCCGTTGATGTGGAAGACCCTTCGATTCGTTTAAACCCAATAATGACCGATGCCGATATGGCAATGAAGCTCGACCCAGCGTACCGTAAAATTATTGAGCGTTTTAATGACGATTTTGAGTACTTTACTGACGTATTTGCCCGCGCATGGTTTAAGTTAACCCACCGTGATTTAGGGCCAAAATCACGTTATTTGGGCGCCGATGTACCAAGCGAAGATTTAATTTGGCAAGATCCTATTCCTGCAGTTGATTACACCCTAAGCGACGCTGAAATAACCGATTTAAAAGCGAAGCTACTTAATTGTGGATTAAGTGAAACCGACTTAATTAATACCGCATGGGATAGCGCCCGCACTTACAGAGGCTCAGATCACCGTGGTGGTGCAAATGGCGCCCGTATTCGCCTAGCTCCGCAAAATAGCTGGCAAGGTAACGAACCTGCGCGTTTAGCTAAAGTACTTAGCGCACTTGAAACACTGCAAGCGAGTTTAACTAAGCCTGTTAGTATGGCCGATTTAATTGTACTTGGCGGCACCGCTGCGGTTGAGCAAGCGGCTAAAAAGGCAGGGGTTGATATAACCGTACCGTTTGCCCCAGGGCGTGGCGATGCTAGTGATGACATGACCGACGCAGAGTCATTCGAGCCATTAGAACCAATTCATGACGGTTTTAGAAATTGGCTGAAAAAAGACTACGCTGTATCCGCCGAGGAGCTATTACTAGAGCGCAGCCAATTAATGGGGCTAACCGCACCAGAAATGAGCGTATTACTAGGCGGTATGCGCGTACTAGGTACTAACTATGGCAATAGTGAACATGGTGTATTTACCGACAAGGTAGGCGTACTGAGTAACGACTTTTTTGTTAATTTAACCGACATGAACAACCGCTGGGAGCCTGCAGCTAAAGGCGAGTACAACATAGTCGACCGCGCTAGTGGTAAAACTAAGTACACGGCTACGCGGGTTGATTTAGTGTTTGGTTCAAACTCAATACTCCGTGCATTGGCAGAGTTTTATGCTCAAGACGATAACAAAACTCGTTTTGTACACGACTTTGTCGCCGCATGGGTAAAAGTGATGAACGCCGACCGGTTTGATATTAAATAAACCTAAGTAATAATTAAAAAGGAGCAGCAATGCTCCTTTTTTTTATATTATTTAAAGGTTAAAGGTTAAAGGTTAAAGGTTAAAGGTTAAAGGTTAAAGGTTAAAGGTTAAAGGTTAAAGGTTAAAGGTTAAAGGTTAAAGGTTAAAG